>ERZ650308.413-NODE-413-length-22988-cov-4.591244_pt1 | contig 22988 bp, 21 predicted proteins | sample MGYA00376244_ERZ650308 | MGnify/ENA primary metagenome ERZ650308 (study PRJEB26733, sample SAMN07839295) | wastewater metagenome | biome: small river; feature: stream; material: water | place: USA: North Carolina | collected 2016-04-26 ... | reverse complement strand
GGCCAAGGGCGAGGTGCTGCTGCAAAACGCGGACGGGCAACTTGACTACCTGCTGGGCTATGCCTTCGACGGCCGCCAGGGCCGCGCCGGCCGTGGGCAGGTCGGCGCCATCCGCGAGGAGCGCGCCGTGCGAAAGCAGGGCGAGGCGCGAACAGAAGCGAGCGGCGGACGCGCAAGCGGCGCGCTCAACTGCGGGGGCGCGTGCCGAGCGAGCGGCCACGGTTGCAAGCGGCGCCATTCAATGCCATCTGTGAATTGTGGGAATTGATTGAGGCGAAGTGGGGCGTTGAGGGGATGGCGTGGCTTGGGCGCTGGGACCGCTACTACATGCTCACCAGGCTCCTGCATCGCCTGGACGCCGTGCACCCCTGGCTCTACGCCCGCTGCCGCGAGGTGGAGGCCAACCCGGACGGATACCTGGACCTGTGGGCGCGCGAGCACTACAAGTCCACGATCATCACGTTCGCCGGGATTATTCAAGAGATCGCTCGTGACCCCGAGATCACGGTCGGGATCTTCAGCCACACAAAGCCAGTGGCTCGCAAATTCCTGTTGCAGATCAAGCAAGAGTTGGAGAACAACAAAGACTTGCCAGCCATCTACCCGGATGTCTTCTGGGCAGACCCGAAGCGTCAGGCTCCGCGCTGGTCCGAAGAAAAAGGGTTGATCTGCCGGCGCACCAGTAATCCTAAAGAGGCGACCATCGAGGCGCACGGATTGGTGGACGGCCAGCCTACTGGCGCGCACTTTGGGCTGCGAGTCTATGACGACGTGGTGACGCTGGAGTCAGTGAACACCCCGGAACAGGTCGCTAAAACGACTGCGGCGTGGGAACTGAGCGACAACCTGGGAGCCCGCGGGGAAGACGGCATGCTTCGCGCCTGGCACGTGGGCACGCGCTACAGTTTTCAGGACACCTACGAAACGATCATCGAGCGCGGCGCGCTCAAGCTGCGCATCTACCCGGCCACCGACAACGGCCTGGCCGACGGCGCCCCGGTGTTCCTGACGCCCGAGGCCTGGGCCGACAAGAAGCTCAAGCAGTCCGCCTCGACGCTGGCCTGCCAGCAGTTGATGAACCCGGCCGCCGGCAATCAGGCGATGTTCCGCAAGGAGTGGCTGGAGTTCATCGACATCCGGCCGTCCATCCTCAACGTCTACATCCTGGTAGACCCGGCCCACTCCAAGAAGAAGGACAGCGACAACACCGGTATCGCCGTGATCGGCATCGACGCCACCGGGAACAAGTTCCTGCTGGACGGCATGCGCCACAAGATGGGGCTGAAAGAGCGCTGGCAGGCCCTGGCCGGCCTGCGCAAGGTCTGGACAGCCCAGCCCGGCGTGCAGATGGTGCGCGTGGGCTACGAGCGCTATGGCATGCAGGCGGACCTCGAATACTTTGAAGAGCAGATGCAGCTCACGAAGGACCACTTCGAGATCGTCGAGCTGAACTGGACCAGCGACGGCACGCGCGCCAAGGAAGACCGGGTGCAGCGCCTGCAGCCCGACTTCGCCAGCCATCGCTTCTTCATGGCCATGGTCTGCCGCCGCCGCGACCCGGCGACCGGGAACATGGTGGAGTTCGAGACCGCCAACCAGCGCAAGGTGCGCGAGGCCGGCCAGGGCTTCAGGATCTTCCGCCCCGTGATGCGCCGCGACCACGAGGGCAACGTCTACAGCCTGAACAAGGGGTTCCTGGAGGAATACCTGCACTTCCCGTTCAGCGCGAAGAAAGACCTGATCGACGCGGCCAGCCGCCTGTATGACATGGACCCCGTGCCGCCAATCGTGATCGACGAGCGCGCTACCGAGCCCGAAGCATTCCCTGACTGAGGACACACCATGGCCACGACACCGCTCTACAACGCCCCGAGGCCCGACCGCGTTCGCATGAGCGACCGGCTGTGGGACTCCGAGGTGCGCCTGGCCGAGGCCGCCGAAGGCCCGCCGGCTCCCGAGGTGGCCTACGAGTTCAACAACGGGCGCAAGTTCAGGCGCCCGCCCGCCTACGAACCCCTGCCCGAGAGAGGCGAATGAACGACCCCACCGTTGACCCGTCGTCTGTCCTGGAGGACGGGACGTTCCGCACCGGGCACATGGAATACGACGCGCTTGCCCGCTGCATCAAGGACCGCCACAGCTACGACGGGTGGCTGTGGCTGTCCGGCGAGCAGAAGGCATCCCTGGTGCAAACCGAAACCGAACCGGAGTTCTGACCCATGAGCATGGATGCACTCGTCACTGACGCGCCCCAGGTGTCCGCCTTTGAGCTGACGCTGTCCAAGCAGATGGCCGACACGCTGCACAAGGCTTACCCCGGCCACCTGTGGGCCGTTTCCGTGAGCGCGGAGCAGGGGATGGCCGACATCCGCAATCTGGCCCTGTCTGGCAACTGGGGGTTCCGCCTGAAGCTGGTGGACCACTACACCGCCAGCGACTGGGACAGACAGGTGCGCCTGGCTGGTGGCGAACTGCTGGAACGCTACCGGGTGCGCCGTGCCCGCGCCGACATCGAACACCTCACCCACCTGCCCACCGACTTTGCCGGGCGCCACAAGGCAGACTTCTGATGGAAAACACCACCACCACCACGGACGACGCCAAGGAGCAAAGCGCCTATCTCTCCCTGTCGAGAGAGGCGTACACGTCATCGACCAGCTATTTCGACTCGTCCATCCGCAAGCAGGTCGAGGCAGCCATCCGCCAGCACCAGGGCGTGCACCCGGTGGGATCGAAGTACCACTCCGATGGATGGAAGAACAAGTCCAGGCTGTTCCGGCCAAAGACCCGCGCCATGACGCGCAAGGCCGAAGCCGTGGCCGCCGAAGCCCTGTTCTCCACGACCGACACCATCAGTTGCAAGCCGATTGACGACAACAACCGCCTACAGAGCGCCGCTGCGGCACTCATGAAGCGGCTGATCGACTACCGGCTTGACAAGTCCGTGCCGTGGTTCATGGTGTCGATGGGTGCCTATCAAGATGCAATGGTGGCCGGCACCGTCATCAGCTACCAGTATTGGGAGTACGACCTGAGGCGCAAGAAGGATCGGCCGTGCGTCGAACTCCTGCCCCTGGAGAACTTCCGCTTCGACCCGGGCGCCAGCTGGATCGACCCGATCAACACGAGCCCCTACAACATCCGGCTGATCCCCATGTTCGTCAAGGACGTGAAGGCACGCATGCGCCGGCCGGACACGAAGACGGGTGCGCCGAAGTGGAAGACCCTCTCTGACGCTCAGATCCTGTCTGCCATGAACCAGGGGTCAGACACCACGCGCCAGACCCGCGAGCGCGGCCGGACCGACAGTACCCAGAACGCGACCGCCGTGCGTGAATTCGCCATCGTCTGGGTGCGGCAGTACATCATGGACATCGACGGCCAGGACATGGTGTGGTGGACCCTGGGCGACATCGACATGCTGACCGAGCCGGTGCCGCTGGAAGAGGTCTACCCCCATGGCCTGCGCCCCTTCGTGATGGGCTACAGCTGCATCGAAACCCACAAGACCAACCCGGACGGCCCGGTCGGCATCACGCGAGACGTGCAAGCCGAAATCAACGAAGTGGCGAACCAGCGCATCGACAACGTGAAGTTCGCCATGAACAAGCGGTACTTCGTCAAGCGCACCGGCCAGGTTGACCTACGCTCGATCACCCGCAACGTGCCGGGCTCCGTCACGCTGCTGAACGACCCCGAGAAAGACGTGAAGATCCAGGAGACGGGCGATGTCACCGGCTCGGCCTACCAGGAACAGGACCGACTCAACCTCGACTTCGACGACGTGGCAGGCGTGTTCTCCCCGTCCAGCGTGCAGAGCAACCGCCGCTTGCACGAGACGGTGGGCGGGATGAACCTGCTGAGTGTCAACACCAATCAGGTCGGGGCTTACCAGCTGCGGACCTTCCTCGAAACCTGGGCCGAGCCCGTGCTGCGGCAACTGGCCGCCCTCGAAGCGCAGTACGAGACGGACGAAGTGCTACTCAAGATGTGCGGCGAGCAGGCGGGCCTGCCGGAGGAATTCGACATCCACGTCATCGAGCGAGAGCTGATGACACAGGAACTGTCGATCCGCATCGACGTGGGCCTGGGCGCCACGAACCCGCAGGAACAGGTGAACAACTTCCTGACCGCCATGCGGGCACTGAAGGAACTGCTGGCCGATGGAATCTTGGAGCGCTACGGCGTGAGCATCCAGGAGATCATCAAGGAACTGTTCGGCAAGCTGGGATATCGCGATGGCAAGCGGTTCTTCGGAGAAGCCGACCCGGCGCTGCAGGCCGCTCAGAAGACCATCGAGGAACTGCAACAGGCCCTGTCGCAGAAAGTGGACCCCGAACTGGTGGCCGCTCAGGTGCGCAAGCTGGACGCGGAGATCACCGGGCTGGCTGCCAAGACGAAGGACCTCGAAGCGGGGGCCCTGGAAAAGATGTTGCGCGCCATCTTCGCCGGGCACCAGACCGGCCAGATGATCGCCGCCGTCCCGCAAGTCGCCCCGGTGGCGGATTCCGTCATCGACTCCGCGGCAACCATGGTCGGACTGGAGCCCAGCCCTGGCGTGGTGCAGGCGCCAGACGGCCCGGTGGCTGGCCTGGTGCAGAACGACATCAAGGACCGACGCAGCGGCGTGCAGTTCAACCCTGCCGGCGTTGCGCCTGGAGACACCACCCCGAACACGCCAGCCACCCCCGGCCTGCCGGCGACTGGCGCCACGGCGGGCATTGAGACGATGAGGAACGAAGCGTGAGCACTCCCGAACAACAGCAGGAGCAGCGTGAGCTTCAGGACGAGGTGGGCGAGGCCCGCCGGCTGATGGAAATCGGCATGGACGTGGAAGCGTTCATGCGTACCCCGGCCGGCCTCTACATCCAGGCACGGGCAAACCGCGAGCTTGAAGAGGCACAGGACGCCCTGGTGTCCGCCGACGCCTCGGACATGGCAAAGGTGCGCGAATACCAGCTGGAGGCCCGCGTTGCCCAGCGCCTGCTGTCCTACCTGGGCGATGTCGTGCAGGAAGGCCGCAATGCCGAGCGCGCTTTCCGGTCTGCCCACGAATCCGACTGATCGACAACTCACCAAGGAGCCAAACCATGCCCCCCGAAGACCAGACCATCTCCCAGGAAGAACAGAAGCGACTCGACGACGAGGCGCGTGCCCGGCAGGACGTATCGCAGAACCCGCGCATGCAGGCCATGGCCGCCATCGAGGAAGACAACCAGCGCCGCATCCACGAACAGCTGGTGGCCGAAGGCATCGACCCGGGCTTCGTGCCTGGCAACCAGCCTGCACCGCGCGCCGAGGCCACGCCTCCCGCCCCGACGCCGGAGCCGGAGCCGGACGCCACGCCGACCCCGCCCGCACCCACCCCGGCGCCCAGGGCCAAGGCACCCGTCCCGTCGAACCTGCTGGCCCAACTGGGGGACGAGCCTATTCCCTTCGAGGCACTGGATCAGGTCAAGGTCCGGGTGAAGGTTGATGGCGAAGAACGCGAGATGACGCTGCACGACGTGCGCCGCTCCACCCAGCTGGATGGCGCAGCGCAGAAGCGCCTGCAGCAGGCCAACGAGCTGTTGGAACAGGCCAAGCGCGCCGCCAGCGCCACTCCGGCGCCCGCCGCACCCCCCGTAGGGGTAGCCCCGGCGCCTGACTCGCGCGAAAGTGCGCCTGCGTCTACGACGGAAGAGGTCGACAACCTGGTCAGCGCCCTGTTCAACGGGGACGAGGACACAGCGAAGGTGCTCCTGGGGAAGATTCTGGCCGGCTCTCAACAAGCGGCCGACCCCGCGAGCCTCGCGCAGCAGGCGGCCTTGACCGTCAGGCAGCAACTGTCAGTGGAAGAGGCGAACGGCAAGTTCAGATCGGACTTCTCAGACATTGTTGGCGACCCACACCTCGCACGCGCGGCCGACGGCTTCTACGAAGAAGTGATGGCGGAGTCTCCTCACAAGAGCTACGCCGAGGCACTCGAAGAAGCGGGCAAGCGCACGCGGGACTGGATGGCCAGCAAGGGGCTGAGAACCGCCACCGGACCGGCAAGTGGCTCGACACGTCAGGAAAAGCTGGAACGCAAGGAACGGATCGATGAGGTCCGAGCTTTGAACCGGACACCCGCGAATCAGGAAGTGCGTGAAATGACCCCCTCGGAGGTCATCGCAGAGATGCGAAAGGAACGCGGCCTGGTCTAGAGGTGTTCACCGAAACACTTTTTCTAGAGGCACACCATGAGTCAAGTTTGGTTGACGAACACCCTGGGGGGCTACATGTGGTCCCCCAATCTCTCCAAGGTCCTGCGCCATGCGGTGCAACCGATGGTCAAGTTCCGCCAGTTCGCGGACATCAAGGACGCCGCCGTCCAGGGCAAGGGCAAGGGCGACACCTTCCACTGGAACGTCTACAAGGACGTGACCACCCGCGGCACGAAGCTGTCGGAAACGGCCACCATCCCGAAGACGAACTATCGCATCGTGCAGGGCACGATGACGATCACCGAGTACGGCAACTCGGTGGACTACACCGGCAAGCTGGACGACCTGTCCGAGCAGCCCGTGAAGGAAATCGTCCAGAAGGTGCTGAAGAACGACGCCAAGAAGGCCTTCGACGTGGCCGCCTTCGAGCAGTTCAACGCCACCCCGCTGCGCGTGGTGCCCACCGCCGGCACGGCCACCGACTCCGTGGTGCTGACCACCAACGGCACGGCAACCGAGACCAACAACGTGGCCATGGGCACCGAGCACGTGAAGGCCATCGTCGACCTGATGAAGGAGCGGAACATCCCGCCGCGCATCGGCGACGACTACGTGGCGATGGGCCACCCGACGACGTTCCGGAACTTCAAGAACGACCTGGAGGCGATCCACAAGTACACCTCCAGCGGCTTCCAGATGATCCTGAACGGCGAGATGGGCCGCTACGAAAGCTGCCGCTTCGTCGAACAGACGAACATCCCGAAGGGCGGGGCGGCCGACTCAACCACGTTCAACCCGAACACGGACACGTCCGATGCGTGGAACAACGCCAAGTCCAGCTGGGCGTTCTTCATGGGCGACGACACCGTGGCCGAGGGCATTGCCCAGCCGGAAGAGATGCGCGGGAAGATCCCGGGCGACTACGGCCGCGACAAGGGCATCGCCTGGTACTACGTGGGCGGCTTCGGCCTGGTGCACGCGCTGGACAACTCGGACGGCTCGCGCAACGCAAGAATTGTCAAATGGGATAGCGCTCAATAGTTAGCGTCCGCTAACGCGCGTGCAATGAACTACCAAGCCCATTACGACCGGTTGATCCAGCGCGCGAGAAATCGTGTGTTGGACGGGTATGTCGAGCGTCACCACGTCCTGCCGAAATGCATGGGCGGGAGCGACGCAGCCGACAACCTTGTGCAGCTGACAGCGGCCGAGCACTTCGTTGCTCACCAACTGCTGTGCAAGTTGCACCCGGGCGTGAAGGGGTTGACGTTCGCGGTCGTCGTCATGTGCGGCGATCCATATGGTGCGCGGTCCAACAAGCTGTACGCCTGGCTGCGTGCGCGCGCGGCGATTGCGATGTCGGAGGCTTCGAAGTCTCAATGGTCAGACCCGGAGTTTCGGGAAACCCATCGAGCGGCGATGGCCCTGGTGCACGCAACGCCCGAGTTCAAAGCGAAGATTTCCGCAGCCCACAAGGGCCGAGTGAAGTCCGCCGAGGAACGCGCAAACATCGCCGCTGCCTGCCGCGCGCGCGCTCCCCGCAAGTTCTCTGAACAGGCAAAAGCCAACATGGCAGCTGCTCGCCGGAGGACTTGGGAAGAGCGGCGCGCTGCAGGAACCCATCTCGCCATTGGCGCAAAGGTTGCCGCAACTCGAAAGGCGAACGGCAGCTACCAGTTCAGCGATGAACACAGGGCCAACATCGGTGCATCCGGTCGAGGCCGCGTGCCCTGGAACAAGGGCATTCGTCAATCCATTGAAACCTGATCCTACTTCTCCAAGGAGAAACCCATGACCTACGCAGACCCGAATGCCACCGTCCGCCGCGAGAACTTCGCCGGCGAGGCGGGCGGCGCCGCCACCACGGAATACTGCAAGTTCCGTGTCTTCCAGAAGTCCCTGCTGAAGAAGGCCCACGCTGTCGTGACGACGGCCGGCACGGCAGCCGGGCACAAGCTGGATGTCTACCACGGCACCAGCTCCATCGGCACCATCGCCCTGAGCACCAGCACGGCCGGCGTTAGCGCCACCAGCGCCACCCTGAACGAAGAACTGGCCGCCCTCGACCAGATCAGCGTGAAGACCGGCTCCGACCAGACCGGCAAGGCGCACGTGATCTACGAGTACCAGACGCGTCACGACGCGGTGCAGACGCTGTGAAGACCAACCGCGATACCGCGGCAGGGGGCGATGGTCCCTTGCCTGCGGTTGACTCGGGCGTCATCGGTGGCAGCACTGGTGGCGCATCCATGTCCGAACTGCGGCGCGGCTTCACGCGCCTCGGGGAAGACGAGGAAATGGGCGAGGACGACTGCTGTGAGGGCGAGATGCCCATGCTGGAGCCGGAACCGCCTCACCAAGGCTTTCTTGATAGGCCGCAAGGCTGGGAAAGGTGAATCCATGAACGAGAACGGTGAACAGTACACGCCCAACGGGCAAGTGCAGGGCGATGCCCGCCATATCCCCGACCGCGGCACGGCCGAGGGCGTCACCGACACCTACGGCGCCGACCTGGGCCAGAACGCAACCAACGCGATGGGCTCGATCAAGGGCACGTCCAAGAGCGACGGGATGGACCCGGCATGAGCGCACTCGACCGCAAGCAGCCCTTCGGCGAAGTCTGGGGCGGTACCGGCCAGGCCCGCTACTACCAGAACGGCAAGTATTTCGACATCGACGGCGCCGAGATCACCTCCGACGCACCAGCCGCGCCCGCAGCCAAGCCGGCAGCGGCGCCCGTCGTTGACGAGGAAGCCCGCGCCCGCGCTGCCAGCGAAGCCGCAGCGGCAGCCCTGGCCCAGCGCCAGAACGTCCTGCTGGTGGAAGCATTCAAGGTCCTGAGCCTGAGCGTCGAGAAGATCCTGGTCGAACTCGACGACCAGAGCGACGAAATGCTGGTGGTGCTGGGCAAGGTGGAGCGCGACGTGAAGCAGCGCAAGCCCGTGCTAGACGCGCTGGCCGACGAAACCAAGAAGCGCGCCGACAAGGCCGCCGAAGAGGCCGCGCGCACGGATCAGCTTGGCACCCAGCTGGCGTAGTCAACGGTGAGCACCATGATGCACCCGGCCATCGACCACAAGTACCAGATCGTGCAGTACACGCGCGGCAACGGTATCGAGGTGGGCGATGGCATCACCGACTTCACTGAGCCGCTGTACCCCCACTTCCGCAAGGATGACCTGGACCGCTCGACGGTCAGCCGCGCGCTTGACTTCGTGCTGGTGGCCGGCCGCGAGAACACCGACCGGCCGCACCCCTTCGACTACATCCCGCTCATCAAGCCGGGCGGCTATCTGGTGAACTCGGAGCGCTCCGGCCTGCGGGTCTGGCGCGTAGTGGAAGGCGAACGGCACCACAGTGGCATCGTCGAGGTTGACCTGACGATCCCCGGGCCGAGTGTCTGCGTGGTTCGGTACGGTGGCTTTGGCGACATGATCCAGGCCGCCAACATCCTGCCGGCGCTCAAGCGTGCCGGCTTCACCGTCTACGTGATGACCACGCCCAAGGGCCGCGAGATCATCGAGCACGACCCCCACGTGGATCACTTCCTGCTGCAGGACACCGACCAGGTGCCGAACGGGGAACTGTCCGCCTACTGGGCGGAGCAGGCCAAGCGCTTCACCAAGTTCGTGAACCTGTCCGAATCGGTGGAGGGCACCCTGCTGACCTACCCCGGCCGGGCCAATCACGCATGGCCGGACAGCGTGCGCCGCAGCGAACTGGGCAGCAAGAACTACCTGGAGTGGACGGCAAAGCTGGCCGAGATCGACTACACCAGCGAAACCAGGTTCTATCCGACGGACGCCGAGCGCGCGACCGTCGAGCGCTTCATGAGCCGCATCCGCCTGCAGGCCGCCAATGCGCCCGCGGCTGGCCCGGTGAACGCGCCGCCCACCTTCAACATCATGTGGACGCTGTCCGGATCGTCGGTGCACAAGATGTACCCGCACCAGGACGACGTCATCGCCAACCTGCTGGCGGCCTTCCCGGATGCCACCATCACCCTGGCCGGCGACGACCTGTGCCGCATGCTGGAGGCCGGCTGGGAAGACCACCCGCGCGTGCACTGCACCAGCGGCAAGATCGGCATCCGCGAGACGCTGGCCCTGGCCCAGGCCATGGACTGCGTGGTGGGCCCGGAGACCGGCGTGCTGAACGCAGTGGGCTTCGAACCCATGGGCAAGGTGGTGCTGCTGTCGCACTCCAGCCCGGAGAACCTGACCAAGCACTGGGTCAACACCCACGTCATGCAGCCGTTCACGGACTGCCACCCCTGCCACCGCCTGCACCACGACCGCGCCTTCTGCCGCGAGCACGAGATCAGCGGCGCAGCGCAGTGCGCCTGGGACATCCCACCCTACAGCGTCTTCACCGCCATCGCCCAGGTGCATGGTGAGTGGAAGCAGCTGCGCGACTTGAGGCATGCCGCGTGACTCTGGCCGAACTCATCGCATCCGCACGCGCCGACGTTGACGACGCGGCGGCGACCTACCTGTGCTCCGACACGCGCTTCAAGGAGTTCGCCAACGAGGCAGAGGAACAGGCCGCCCGCCGCGGCCGCCTGCTGCTGGACTCCAGCACGGCCGCGATCTGCCAGCTGGCAGTCACCGCCAACACCGAGTTCGTGGACCTCGACGAACGCATCCTCTTCGTGCGGCGCATCCGCGTGGTCGGCCAATCCCGCCCCCTGCAGAAGCTGCCCCTGGCCGACATGGACCAGCAGGGCACCGAGTGGCAGGACGAGACCGGCGAGGTCATGGGCTGGGTGCCAGACATGGAGACCGGCAAGATCAGGCTCTACCGCAAGCCAGATGCTGCCATTGCCCTGCGCCTGACCGTGGTGCGCCTGCCCCTGGTGGCGATGGCGGCCGACGCCGACACCCCGGAGATCAAGCCGCAGTACCACCGCGCGCTGATCCACTGGATGCGGTATCGCTTCTACAGCCTGCAGGATGCCGAGACCCGCGACGAGAAGAAGGCGCGCGAGGCCCTGGCCGAGTTCGAGGCGCAGTTCGGCCCGGCCAGCAACGCGCTGGACGAGGCCTGGATCCACGAGAAGCACGGCTTCGACGAGTACGAGGGCCTGCGATGATCCCGCCCAAGCCCGTCGACCGCTTCCTCGGCCTGAACAACACCCAGGATCCCATCTCCCTGGGCTTGTCCTGGCTGACCACGGCCAACAACGTGGACGTGACCGACGCCGGCAAGCTCCAACTGCGCACCGGCTACACCCGGGCCATGGCTGCCACGCCCAGCGGAGCGTATGCCACCCTGGACGAACAGCGCATGTACTTCGTGGACGCCGGCACGCTCAAGGCAATGGACGCCAACGGCACCAGCGCCGCAACGTTGGCCACCGGACTCAGCCGCGACCCCGTGACCTGGGCTGAGATGAACGGGCAGGTGTTCTACACCAACGGCACGGACAGCGGCATCATCGCCGCAGACAACGAGGTCATGCCCTGGGCCTGGGCCATCCCCACCGCTCCGACCTTGGCCGCCGTGACCGGCGACCTGGACCCGGGCCTGTACCGCGCCTGCATCACCCATCGCCTGCCTGACGGCCGCGAGACCGGCCCGAGCGACGTGGTGGAGCTGGAAATCTCCGAAGGCCAGGCGCTGCAGGTCTCCGGCATCGAGCAGATCGCCGGCCAGGCCACGCACGTCTACATCGCCCCGGCCAACAGCACGGTATTCCAGCGCGCCGGCTCGCCGAGCGTGACTGCCATGGTCTGGAACGCATCGGCCGACGCCCTGGGCGTGGACCTGGAGACGTTCGGCATGGACCCCCTGCCGAGCGGGTGCGACGTGATCGCGGCGTGGCGCGGCCGACTGGTGGCGGCGCAGTACGACCCGGCGGCCGACGCCTCGGCGGTGTGGCTGTCGCAGCCGCTGGGCTTCCACCTGTTCGACCTGGAAGAGGGCATGGTCATGGTCCCGGGCCGCGTGCTGATGCTGGCCCCGCAGGACGCCGGGCTGGTCATCGGCACCGAGAACGCCATCCTCGCCTACAGCGCCGAAGGCCTGGCCGAACTGGCGCCCTACGGCGTGGTGGCTGGCCAGCACTGGAGCCCGGACGACGACAACACCGTGGTCTTCTGGTCACAGCGCGGCATCTGCCGGGCGCTGCCCTTCGCCAACCTCACGCAGCAGTACGCCAGCGTGGCCCCAGGTGTGCACGCCGGCGGCGCAGTCGTCCGCATGGGCGGCCAGCGGCGCTACATCGTTTCCATCCAGCAAGGCGGATTCGCCTTCAATTCCACCTGAAAGGCAAACCAAAATGATTCGACTCTCAACCGGCCTGCGCAATGCGCTGGCTCAAGGCCTCGGCTTCGCCGGGGCATTCAACCGTTGCTCGATCAACATCTACAGCGGCTCGCAGCCGGCCTCGGCTGATGCGGCCGTGACGGGCACGCTGCTGGGCACCGTGACGGCATCGTCCGGCGCCCTGACGCAGGAAACGCGGGCCTCCGGAACCATCACCCTGACCGGCGGCGCCTCGGGCAGCATCAACACCGTGACCGTCGGCACGTTCAACATCATCCCGGATGGCGCGGTGGCGTTCAACACGTCCCTGACCCAGACTGCCGCCGACCTGGCCGCTGCCATCAACCGCAACGGCATCTACACGGCAACGTCCTCGGGCGCCGTGGTGACGATCAAGCCGCGGCCCGGCGCCGGCGCGGCGCACAACGGTTATGCGGTGACGGCCACCCTGACCACGATCACGGCGAGCTACGCCAACATGGCGAGCGGCGTGGCGCCGGTGAATGCCCTGTACTTCGGCGAGCCGGCCGCAGGCGTCATCGCCAAGCCCACCGGCCAGATCTGGAGTTTCAACGGCATTGCCGCCGGCACCGCCGGCTGGTTCCGCATGATCGGCAGCGAGTCGGACGCCGGCGGGCTCATCACCACGGCCCCGTATCCGATCCGCCTGGACGGCTCCATCGCGGTATCCGGCGGAGATGCCTCGCTGTCGAACATCACCATCGCGGTGGGCGCTCCTTCGACGGTAGACGTCTTTTCTTGGCAGCAGCCTGCCTCCTGATGAATGGAGCACAAGCTCATCACCGGCGGGTTTCAGTACCTACCGTATGCCCGCAGCCGGATCAAGGCCATGCGGGCTGCGGGGCTGAACTACGGCAGTGAGTCGTTCACGTTCCCGGATGCAACCGGGTTCGTGCGCATCTCCGGTGAGCATGCTTTCATCCGCATCGAAGGCGGTGGCCAGCAGATCAGCATGGACAGCGGGGTCATTGACCTCGCTTCCTCGTTCGCCGGGCGGCGCGCGGACACCACCAGCACGGCGAACTACCTCGACGGCTACGCCCTGGGCGCAGAGGGTGGGCAGTGGGAGGCCTGGCGGTCCAAGCCGGGCGGGCCGCTCGCCGGGCAGGTCATCGGCACTGTCAGCTTCCCGCCCCTGGCCGGCCACATCCGCGACGATCTGACCCGGGCGCCGAGCTTCGAGCCGCTGCGCGAGGCTGTCGATCCGCCTACCGACCCGCCGACCTGGCAGTTTGCGGCCACCGATGCCGCTCTGACGGCCAAGCGGACCATGGCCACGACCACCGGCTGCCCGCCCTCGATCTTCACCGGCCGCACCCGGCTCTACGTGCAGGCGATGTACGGGCGCCCGCTGCACCGCTACGGCAGTGAGTCGTCCACGACGCCAGCCGAGGAATCCATCGCCGGCCCGAGCCTGGTGTCTGGCAGCGGCACGCCGTCGCTTTCCATCCCCTCCTACCGGGCGACAGAAGACGGGCCCGCCTACCCGCCCGTCACGATCAGCACCAGCAGCGGCGTGCGCTTCGACCCGGCCACCGGCCAGCACTGGCTCATGAACGTCAACGGCGGGCACCTGGACGTGTACCCGCTGCGCTCCAGCCCAGCCGGCGAGGCGCTGCGCAAGTACGCCCTGGCTCTGGAACTCTCCGAGGGCGACCGCGAGAAGATCGAGGCGTTCGTGCTGGCCTACAGCCTGCCCGACGTGGCCAACAAGGTCGCCGTCGCGCTGGGCACGGAGGTCAGCGCCTACGCCATGGGCTACGGGTGGCACTGGAACTGGTCCGGCACGGCGGCCGACATCGTGTTCCTCACCGGCTACTACCAGGGCGGCGGCAACTACGCCATGGAGTCGACCCACCGGCGCATCACGGTGGCCTGGGGCGACACCCCGACGGCCAGCGTGTCCACGGTCGAAGGCCCGTCGCGCTGGGCCGTGCCGCGGCTGTGGTGGTGCATCACGGAGCCAGGGTGGGGCACGGGTGACGCGATCAAGACCACGCCCCGCAACAGCGAGACATTCGCCTGTGACGCGCCGTTCTACTGCTTCTACAAGAGGGATGAGCTGCAGGTGGCGCGTGTCACGGTCAGCGACGTGGAGGCGCAGGCGCAGACACGCGAGGTGACGGACTACTTCGCCAGCAGCTCGGCCTACGGCGGCCCTGTAGAGGGCGGCACCGCCGGCCTGCTCACCGGGTACTGCGAGGACCGGCAGCCGACACTCGCGCACATCTCCGGCACGTTCAGCTGCGGCGGTCTCAGCACGCCGCCGCTCATCCTGGGCAACGAAGTCACCGGTTCGCGGTGGGAAGTCACCGACAAGTCTGTCGTGACCGAGCCGGGGGCGGCATCGACCACGCCGGTGTGGAGTGGGGTCTACACGATCTATCACGGGTACGGGCCACCGATCACGGCAGCCTACGAGCGCCTGGACATCGCCTCGCCGAGCGCCATCGCGGTGTCGAACGACTCGCCGCCCGTCGTGCGCTTCACGTGGCGCACCTTCGACTTCGTGCGCACCGAGGTCAGTCTCGCTGAGGTCGTCGTCCCGTTCTACGACGCCGAAGCCATCTACATCCGTGGGCGCAACGTGTTCACCACGGTGAAGAACAGCGAGCGCGTGCGGGTGTATGACAGCCCGGCGTTCGGCACGGCCATGTCCTGGTATCAGTATTACAGCGACGGCTTCACGCTGCTGCTCGGGCCGAGGAACGGGCCATACATCGCATGGATCGCATCGAATGCATCTGGCGGCGTCGTCTCGGATGTCTACCCGCCGACCGAGACCATCGTCGACGAGTCCGGTGTGTCTTCCCTTGTCAGCAAGGCCGGCACGACGGACGCAGACCTCGGGCTCATGGAAAGCTACCACCAGAACGACGTGGAGACCGCGGGCTCGTTTGGCGTGCTCTCCAGCGCGGCGGTGCCAGGCACGGTGGTGCTGGCCGGCAGCACGATCACGCCAGTCGGCATCTCCCAAGACTACCCATCCCCCGCCGTCATGGTCGGGTGGATCTAAAGGACCACCATGTCGATTCACTCCGACGCAGACCCGCTATTCAGCCAGGTCGTCCTGCTGCTGAACAACAACGGCTCGACGATCACGGACGACTCGCTCTATGGGCGCACACCGTCGGTGCTCGGCGGCGCCGTTACCACCGCCACCCAGAAGAAGTTTGGCGGCAAGTCGCTGCAGCGCCCGGGCGGCAACGTGCTGCAGTTCGCGGCGTCGACGGACTTCACGCCCGGCACGGGCGACTTCACGGTCGAGTTCTACAGGTACGTGACCTCATCGACCGCCACGACGTACCAGCTTGCCCGCGCCAATGGGGGCAGCGCTGGGCGGTGGGCCCTCGGGGAAAACGGGACGAACAAGTTGTCGTGGTGGTATCTAGGCAGCGCCATCGTCGCGTCACCCACGAACACGACCTATGGTGTCTGGCAGCACTGCGCGTACTCGCGCTCTGGCGGTACAGGCTATCTCTGCTGCGACGGCGCGGTGGTGGCCAGCGGCGCAGACGCGAACGACTACAGCAGCACCGACGCCCTCTCGATCTTCGGGGACCAGTCCAGCGGCGTGCTGTCTGACGGCAACGTCTTCCTCGACTTCATCCGCATCACGAAGGGAGCCGGCCGGTACACCGGCAGCTACACGGTCCCGGAGGCAGCCTCCGACCGCATGCGGCTGATCATCGCCGCGCCGATGCAGACCGTTGCGCTGATCGGCAACGGGAATTTCAGCCTGTCCGCGCCGATGCAGGCCCTGTCGGTCTACACCGGCGCACAGGCCGCGCTGAGCGTGCAGCGCCAGTCCCTGGTCGTCACCCTCGGTTCCCAGGTGAACATGACCGGGCCGATGCAGAGGGTACAACTGCGGGCGCACGACGCATCCGACGACAACGCGCTGCGCGTCACCGCGCCCATGGCGACGGTCCAGATGCGCGGCGGCATGGCCGCACGGATGACCGGCCCATCCCCCGTCGTCGAGGCGGACATGACTGGGACGGCCCTGCTGTCGGCTGCGTTGAGGGCGCCGCTTGGGGCCGTGTCGATGGAGGCGACCGTCAGCGCCATGATGCGCGCTGCGCTTTCCGGCCCATCGCCCACTGTCCAGTCGTTCACCGGCGCCAGGATCGCCCTGGTCGGTCCGATGGGTGCGGCGCTGGCGTCGGGGCAGGGCGGGGCGGTCGGCTCCTTCACGCTCACCTGTCCGGTCTTCGACCTCACCGCGGAGATGACCAGGCAGGCCAACGCGCAGTTCCAGCTCACGGCGCCAAGCCCGACGATGGGCGAGGGCAGACTGCGCGCCGCCATGACCGCGCCGAGCGCCCAACTGGCGTTCACCGGGTATGCCGTGGTGGCCGTCACCTACGAGGCCTACGCCCTGAACCTGAAGCACGCCACGAAGAACCCGGTGGACGAGCTCACCCGGTACACCAACTTCCCCTTCACGGCCATCGTGCGGTTCCGCGGCGCGTACTACGGTGTTGGTGCGGCCGGCATCTACCGGCTGACCGGCACGACGGACTACGCCGCCCCCACGCCGACGGCCATCCCATGGGCCTGGAAGACCGGCGTTGGCGACTTCGGCAACCCAGCCAAGAAGACGATCAACGCCGTGTACTTCGGCGGCCGCATGCCGGCGGCGGCCACCGTCACCCTGTACGCGGGCGAGGATGCAGGCACGGCCTACTCGCACACCAACCCCAGGGGCTCCGACGGGCAGAACTACCGCCAGAAGTTCGGCAAGGGCGTGAAGGATCGGTACTACGCCATCGGCGCATCCGGCACTGGGGCACTCACCCTGGACAACCTCGAATTCGACATCGCACAACTGACCCGGAGGATCTGACCCCATGGCTTCCAGCGTTCCTACCCTCATCTCCAACGCGCAGACCTATGCGGCGGGCGCGATCTCGGCCGCAGACTCTGCGCTGTCCACCGGCGTGGCCCAGATTCAGAACATCGGATGGACGGCGCTCGCATTTGACGGCGTGGCACTGCCCACCGCCCCGACGCTGCCTGAGCCGCTGGTGGCTCCCGTCCTGCAAGAGATCACTGTGGAAGAGGCGTCAGAGCCTGATTCCACCCTGATCTACCAGGACATCAGCGCCATCGATGCCGGATCGGCGCCGACGTTCACCGCGACGGCGCCATCCATCAGCCTGCCGTCATCCCCGAGCCAGTTGGCCGAGTTCCAAGGCTCCATGCCAGCGGTGAACACGAACCTGGACTTCCCCGAGCCGCCGGCCGAGCTGCTGAACCCGCTCATCTCCGCGCCTGTGCTGGTTGACCGCGACGAGCCGGAGAAACCGCAGACCAACCTGCCGGCCTTCACCGCGCTGGCGCCGACTGGCCTGCCGGAGGCGCCGACCGACCTGCGCGGCACGCTGGAATCCACCTACGCCAGCGCAACCCCGCAGGCCATGGCCATGATCGACGGACAGGTGGACGCCTGGATCGAGAAGTACAACCCGCAGTTCTTCGCCCAGATGGACGCGCTGGAAGACAAGTTGGCCACCTACGTGCAGGGGGGCACCGGGCTGGCGCCGGCCGTGGAAACCGCCATCTACGAACGGTCCCGCTCGAAGCAGGACGCCGAGGCTCGGCGCGTGCGGGACGCGGCATGGGCCGACACCGCCAACCGGGGATTCACCCTGCCCACCGGCGCCCTGATGGCGGCGGCCCGGCGCACCCGGCAGGCAGCCGCCGACAACAACGCGCAGGCGGCGCGCGAGATCGTGGTGATGCAGGCCGAGCTGGAGCAGAAGAACGTGCAGTTCGCCCTGACGCTGTCGGCCAACGTCCGCAGCACGATGGTGCAATCGTCCCTGAACTACCACGGCAACCTGGTGACGATCAACGGCCAGGCCCTGGAGTACGCCAAGAGTGTGGCCGGCATCCTGGTGGAGGCCTACAACGTGGCCGCCCGCGCCTTCGGCCTGCGCCTGGACGCCTACCGCGCCGAAGCGGCGGTCTACGAGACTCAGCTCAAGAGCGCGCTGGCCGGCATCGAGTTGTACCGGCTGGAGATCGACGCCCTGAAGGCTGTCACGGACGTGGACCGGGCCAAAGTCGCCATCTACGAAGCCCGCATCAGCGCTCTGACCGGCCTGGCCAACACCTACCGCGCCCAGATCGAGGCGGTGCAGGGCCGGGTGAACCTGGAAAAGCTGAAGCTGGACGTGTTCCAGGCCGAAGTGCAGGCCTATACCGCCGAGGTGCAGGCCAAGAACGGGGAGTGGGCAGCATTCAAGGCCGCGATGGACGGCGAGCAGGCCAAGGTCGGGCTGTACGAGGCCCAGGCCCGGGTGTTCGGGCAGCAGGTACTGGCCTACAAGGCAACCATCGACGCCAAGGCCGAGGCGGTGCGTGCCCAGGCGGTGACGAATCAGTCTCGGTCGGAGAACTACAAGGCGCGCTGGTCGGCCTATCAGTCACTGGTGCAGGCCCGCGGCGAGGTAGCGCGCACGAAGCTGGAGAACCAGCGCCAGCAGGTCTACTCCTTCCAGGTCGAGTCTCAGGCGCAGATCGCCACGGCGCAGATGGCGAACGACTACTACCGGGCAACGTCTGAGATCGGCATCAAGAATGCCGCGCTGTCCATCGAGGCCATCATCAAGTCGGCGCAGAACCAGCGCGAGCAGGGGCAGACCATCGCTAGCCTGTACGCGGCGAACCAGAAAGTACACGGCGAGCTTGCTGCGTCGGCGATGGCTGGCATGAACACCCTGGCGGCCGAGACGCTGGCGCTGTAGCCCTACTTCTGAGGGCGAACCTGACCGCCCGGCGTCGGGCTGGATCGACGTTCCTGCCGGTCTGGCGAGCCCGCGCGCCCCCGGTAGGGGTAGAGGGACCGGAGCCAGACCCATAGATTCCGGCCATCCCCACCAGGAAAGCACCCCCATGGCCACGACCGAGGAACAGCGCCCCATCAGCAGCCTGAATCCCGCCTTCAGCATGCAGGTTCGCCCGGAATCGCAGCGCCCTGCGACCGGGATCTACGGCACGCCCAGGCCGCCGGCGCCGGAAGGAAGTTGGGTCGAGGCGCCGCGGGCGGCCCCGGCGGCCGTTGCCCGGCCTGCGCCAGCGGCTCCGGCGCTGCCCGCCCTGGCAACCAGAACCCTGGAGCCAAGCGCAACCGGCACCGTTCTCGGGCAATCTGCTGTTGATGCAAATTCCGCGGCAGCGCGCGGAGACTACGCGCAGGCAGTGGCGCAAGGTGTCCGTGGGCTTGCTGGAGCGATCCCCGCCTTGGCGGTTGACACGGCAGAAGTATTCGCCCCCGCCGCCCGCGGTTTCGGCAACGTCGTGAGCACGCTGTTCACTGGCGAGCCCATGCAGGACACGGCGCCGGCCGCCGCCACCCCGCAGCCGGCCGCCCGGCCCGTGACGTCGGCAGTCGCGCAGCCCGCCGTCCAGCCGGACTCCATCCGCAGCAGGGGCCAGCAGAGCCCCACTGCGCCGCCCATCTCCGTGCAACTGGGCGCCGGTTCAGGATCTGCGGTGCCCGGGGCATACCGCTCCACGGCACCGGACGGCCGGGTGCTGTACTCCGACCAGCCTGGCGCGGTCTCAAGCGTGGCCGCCCTGCCAAGCGCGCAGAACAGCGCCGCCGCCACCGCCCTGTCAGACCGCTCCCGGGTGGAATCCCTGGTGGCCACCTACGGGCTGGACAAGGCCCGCGCCCTGCTGAACGGCCAGCCCGCGCCGGAAGCCACCGACCCGCGCGCCCTGCTGCTGGGACAGATGAAGGCCGCGGTCGACCGCAATGCTCCCCTGACCCGCTCCGGCGCTGCGGTGCTGACCAGTCTGGCCGCCAGCGATGCCCAGGCCGCCACCTCGCGCGGCCAGCAGGACACCGAACGGCGCCGCGTCAAGGTGGCCGAGGATGAGGCCCGCATCCGCAACACGGCCGCGATCACGAAGATGGCCGCCGAGCAGCGCTATGCCGCGGCCCTGGCCAAGGGAGACGAGAAGGAAATCAAGGCCGCCGAGGACAACCTGCGGGCCGTGCAAGGCAAGTGGGAAAAGGCGGCACCGCCTGACAAGTTCGTGGCCACACAGGTGAACGGTGGCGTTGACCCTGTGACGAATGTGGCGCGCGGCGGCGCGGTGGTCATCACGAACCAGAGTGACGGCACCTCGCGCGTTATCGGTGCGCGTGACATTCAGGGGCCTGCGGAGCCATTGCCCAACCACGTCGCAGCATTGAAAGCTGACCCGACGCTAGCAGCCAAGTTCGATCAGCAATACGGAGCCGGATCGGCAGCCCGCTATCTCAAGGCGAAATAATGGCAGACAAGAACCCTTTTGCTGACCCCAACTTCGGCTCGGCAGACGGCGGAAACCCATTCGCCGATCCGACTTTCGGAACGCCAAAAAGCACGGCTTCGCGCGTTGTCAGCGATCTGGCCAAGTCCTTCAAGCAGGGCGCGCAGGAAATCCCGGGCCAGCTCGCCGGGCTGGCAGATGTTGTCCCTGCACTGGCCTTCAACGCCAGGCCGTTCACCACGGCGGCCAACGCCATCGGCGAGGCCACCGGCTTCCAGCCCGGGAAGTGGGCCAAGGAGACGCAGGCGCAGTTGTCTCCAGAAGCACGGGCTTCCCAGCAGGAAATCGACAAGGTGTGGGACGACCCCAATTCCACCCCGCTGGAAGTGGCCGGCGCCTACGTCGCAAATCCCGCCTACAGTGCCAACCAGGTCATGCGGTCAGTCCCCGGCATGCTCGCTGGTGGTCTGGGTTCCCGTGCCTTGATGAAGGCCGGCGCAGTTGCAGAGACGGCGACCGCCGCAGCAGTTCCCGGACACCTGGAGCGCTTGGTAGGCCAGAAGATGGCCGCTCCCATCGCTGGCGGTATCGGCGAGGGCGCCCTGCAGACCGGCCAGCAGATGGTCGAGGGCGAGGACAACCCCGACCAGCGCAAGAACGCGATTGCAGCGCTGGCATCTGGCGCCATTGATGTCGCCATTGGCGCCGGCTCGGGCCGCGTGGCGAATGCCATGGGTCTGGAAACACCTGAAACCCTGATGGCGGGAGGCAAGCGGGCCGCAGCTCCGCAGTTGAGCCCCTTCCGCCGCGTGGCAGGAGGCGCGATCAGCGAGGGCGTGCTGCAGGAGCTTCCCCAGTCCATGCAGGAACAGGTGTGGCAGAACTGGGCGGCCGGCAAGCCGCTGGGCGAGGGCGTCATTCGCCAAGGCGTGGAAGGCACCATTGCCGGCGGCATCCTCGGCGCTGGCAGCAACGTCGTTCCGCAAGGGCAGCAACCCACAGCTACCCCGCCAGTCATCCCGCCGGCCGCAGACGCGCCGCCGCCGGCTCCTGGCCCCATCAACTTCACCGACCCCGGGCCGATTGGCATCACCACCAGCCTGGGCGCGCAGTCCGAGGCGCCGGGCAGTCAGATCCCGGCCGTCCCCGGCCTCCCGGACTACCCATCGACGCTCCAGGAGTTCGACCCCGCCCGCCGTGTCCCGGTCGGCCCAATCACCAGCGCCCTGATGGCGATGCCAGGCATGGCACCGCCTGCGCCGGGTACGGCCTTGGCTCCCCTGGCCTCGCCGGGCGCCATGGCTGGCATGCCCTATGGCACAGGCCCGATTTCTCGCGCCGCCGGGTTTGTCCCGATGCAGCAGCCGGCCATTGAAGGCCCGCGCGCCCTGTCCGGCCCGCCGACTGGCGACATCACCGACAACGGCCAGCCCTTCCGCAGTGGCGTGCTGGCCCAGCGCGCCGCCCGGCAGGCCGGTCTTGGCTTCCGCCCGGTGGCCGTGGAAGGCGGATGGGTTGTCCGCCGCGACAACTCCCAGGCCGAAGACGCCCAGATCAAGGAACCCACCAATGCAGCACAACCCCGGATCCAATCCCCAGCAGCGACCGCTGCCGCCCCTGACGCCCAGCCAGCGGGCGACCGCCCGGGCCCTGGGCCTGTCCCCGAGGTTCGCGGCCCTGCTGGTGGCCAGACGGTCCAACCCGCCCGCCCGGTAGATGCAAACACCCCGCCCACCCCGGCTGACAGCAGCCCAGCGCCGGCAAGCCAAGCGCTGCCAGATGCCCCCGGAGGTGTTCGCCCTGGCCGAGCGGACGCTGTTCAGCCCAGTGCTGCACCGGCTGCCGCAGTAGCGCCTGCACCACCTGCACCACCTGCCCCCGGCGCCAAACCCCTGCGTGTCGGCATCACGCCCAACGATGCCGAGCCCGTCACCGTGCGCGCCGGTGTGGTCTACATCGGCAAGTACCCCGCTCAGAACTTCGAGACCGGGGACGACGTCACCGTGCCCGAAGGCACGACCCCCGAACAGGCGCAATCAATGATTGCCCAGCACATGGGATCGGCCAAGCCTGCGGGTCCGGCGCCGATGACGGCCGACCCAACGGAAGGCATGAGCACCACGGATCGCGTTCTAGCGGGCATCGGGCGCGGCATGACATCGGCCACGCGCGCGGCGGCGCAGGGCATCAGCAAACTCGTCGGCGCTGATGCTGTCGGGGCCAACCTCGTAAGTCAAAACAGCA
>ERZ650308.412-NODE-412-length-23000-cov-10.937721_pt1 | contig 23000 bp, 16 predicted proteins | sample MGYA00376244_ERZ650308 | MGnify/ENA primary metagenome ERZ650308 (study PRJEB26733, sample SAMN07839295) | wastewater metagenome | biome: small river; feature: stream; material: water | place: USA: North Carolina | collected 2016-04-26 ... | reverse complement strand
CGACATTTGATTATATCCAAGGAAGAATGTTTGCACCAAAGGGCGCAGACTGGGATGCAAAATTAGCAGAATGGAAAACATTGTACAGTGATGCAGATGCAAAATTTGATATGGAAATCAATATTGACGCAGCAGACATTGAACCAATGATCACTTACGGAACCAATCCAGGTATGGGCTTGTCTGTAACAGGTATATTGCCAACCATGGAGAGTTTCACAGATGCAACAGAAAAACAAAACTACGAGAAGGCCTTAAACTATATGGGTTTAAAAGCAGGACAAAGTTTATTGGGTATGCCAATACAAAATGTATTCATTGGATCTTGTACCAATTCAAGAATCGAAGATTTTAGATTGGTGGCAAGTATAATTAAGGGCAAACAAAAAGATCCATCTGTTAAAACCTTGATCGTTCCAGGCTCTCAAGAAGTTGCAAAGCAAATTAAAAAAGAAGGATTAGATAAAATATTTGAAGCAGCGGGTATCGAGATCAGACAAGCAGGCTGTAGTGCATGTTTGGGGATGAACGAAGATAAAATACCAGCAGGCGAATACTGTGTAAGTACAAGTAACAGAAACTTTGAAGGACGTCAGGGTGCAGGTGCAAGAACGATGTTGGTGAGTCCGCTCACAGCAGCGGCTGCATTGTTAACTGGAAAGATCACAGACATTAGAACTTTATTAAATTAATTAAAGCAGTTAAATCAACTAACTACTTCATCATTAGTATATGCAATCATTACAAAAAATAACAAGCCGATTTATTCCTTTACGTATCGAAAACGTAGATACGGATCAGATTATACCTGCGCGTTTTCTAAAGGCCACCACCAAAGATGGCTTTGGTAAAAATTTATTCAGAGACTGGAGATACGAGAACGATGACGAGTCAAAACCAAAGGCGGACTTTGTTTTGAATCAAAAACAATACAGTGGAGAGATCTTGGTAGCTGCAAAGAATTTTGGATGTGGTTCATCAAGAGAACATGCGGCATGGTCTATTTTAGATTATGGATTTAAAGTAGTGGTGTCAAGTTTTTTCGCAGACATCTTTAAGAACAATGCTTTGAACAACGGCGTGTTGCCAGTGACTGTGACAGATGCATTCTTGCAGCAAATTTTTGCGCAAGGTCCAGAAGCAACTTTAACCATTGACTTAGCAGCACAAACAATTACAATCGATGCAACAGCAGCAGTAGAAACTTTCGAAATCAATGCTTATAAGAAAACCTGCTTATTGAATGGCTATGATGATATTGATTATCTATTAAGTATGAGAGAAGAGATTGCAGCATTTGAAGCAAAAAAATAAACTGATCGCAAAAAAAAGTAACACATCATTAAGAATTAAAATAGTATGGAAAAGAAAATCGCGGTGATATTGGGAGATGGCATTGGTCCAGAAGTAACCAAGCAGTCCATCAAAGTGTTGAACATGATTGCTAAGCAATATGGCCATAGCTTTAGTTATGAGTATGCTTTGATGGGTGCAGTAGCGATAGACGAAACAGGCAATCCATTGCCAGACGAAACCATTGCTATTTGTAAAAACAGCGACGGTATTTTATTTGGTGCAATTGGTGATCCAAAATACGATAACGATCCATCTGCAAAAGTAAGACCGGAGCAAGGCTTGTTAAAGTTGCGCAAGGAATTACAATTGTTTGCCAATATCCGTCCAGTAAAAACCTATACATCATTACAACATTTATCGCCATTAAAATCTAAGCAATTAGAAAATGTAGACTTTGTAATTTTTAGAGAGTTAACTGGTGGCATTTATTTTGGTGCAAAATCATTGAGTGAAGATGGTACGATTGCAAGAGACGATTGTTCCTATAGTGTGATGGAAATTGAGCGTGTAGCACATTTAGCATTTCAGTATGCACAAAAAAGAAACAAGCATTTAACCTTGGTTGACAAAGCCAATGTATTAGAGACATCAAGGTTATGGCGCAAAGTAGTACAAGCCATTGCTACAGAATATAAAGACGTGCAAGTAGATTATTTATTTGTAGACAATGCAGCGATGCAGATTATTTTAAATCCTGCACAGTTTGATGTGGTCTTAACAGAAAACTTATTCGGAGACATCATTAGTGACGAAGCATCTGTGTTAGCAGGTTCATTGGGATTGTTGCCATCTGCCTCTGTAGGCAATAGTGTGGCTTTGTTTGAACCAATCCATGGTTCTTATCCTCAAGCAAAAGGGAAAGACATTGCAAACCCAATGGGATCCATTTTGTCTGCAGCAATGTTGCTAGATCATTTTGGATTAAACGAGGAAGCGAATAGTGTGCGCACAGCAGTGGACTGGTGTTTGAACAATGGCTTTGTTACAAAAGACATTGATGCAAATAATAGTTATACTACAACCGCTATTGGTGATATGGTTTCTGAATTTATTGAGCGACATGCAAAGGGCGAAAAGCATCCTATCCATGAACGTTTACATAAATCCACGATTATTTAAAAATAACTGCTTATAACAAACACTTGTTATAAGGTAGTGCAAGCAAACTAGATTAATTTTATAAACGCTTTTATCAATCGAGATTACAATGGAATTAAATAAATATTCAAAGACAATCACATTAGATCCCACGCAGCCTGCTGCGCAAGCGATGTTTTATGGCATTGGACTAACGGACGAAGATTTACATAAAGCACAAGTGGGTATTGTAAGTATGGGCTATGACGGCAATACTTGTAATATGCATTTGAATGGATTGGCTGCGGATATTAAAAAAAGTATTTGGGAAAATGATTTAGTGGGATTGACTTTTCATACGATTGGTGTGAGTGATGGCATGAGTAATGGTACGGACGGTATGCGTTATTCATTAGTGAGTAGAGATGTGATTGCAGATAGTATTGAAACAGTATGTGGTGCACAGTATTATGATGGATTGATTGCAGTGCCGGGCTGTGATAAAAATATGCCAGGATCTATTATTGCAATGGGAAGATTGAATCGCCCGTCTATTATGATTTATGGTGGTACGATTGCGCCAGGGCATTATAAAGGACAGGACTTAAATATTGTTTCTGCATTTGAAGCATTGGGACAAAAAATTGCAGGACAATTAGACGAAGCAGATTTTAAAGGCATTGTAAAACACGCATGTCCAGGAGCTGGTGCTTGTGGTGGTATGTACACTGCAAATACAATGGCTGCTGCAATTGAAGCTTTAGGAATGAGCTTGCCCTACTCATCTTCTAATCCAGCATTGAGCGAGGAGAAGCAACAAGAATGTAAGGATGCAGGAAAAGCAATTCGTTTATTATTAGAAAAAGATATTAAGCCAAAAGACATTATGACGCGCAAAGCATTTGAGAATGCCATTGCTGTGATCATGGTATTGGGAGGAAGCACGAATGCGGTATTGCATATGATTGCGATGGCAAAAAGTGTTGGCGTAAGCATCACACAAGACGACTTCCAAACAATCAGCGACAAGATTCCGGTTTTAGCAGACTTTAAACCATCGGGTAAATATTTAATGCAGGACTTGCATCAGTATGGCGGTGTGCCAGCTGTGATGAAATACATGTTAGCGCAAGGATGGTTGCACGGAGATTGTCTAACTGTTACCGGAAAAACAATTGCAGAAAATTTAGCAGCAGCACCAGATTTAAATTTTGATCAACAAAAAATAATTCTTCCAAAAGAAAATCCAATCAAAGCAACAGGCCATTTACAAATTATGTATGGCAATTTAGCAACGGGCGGAAGTGTGGCGAAAATTTCTGGAAAGGAAGGAGACATGTTCGAAGGACCAGCACGTGTGTTTGATGGCGAACATGCATTGATAGAAGGGATCAATACTGGAAAGATAAAAGAAGGTGATGTAGTCGTGATCAAGAACGTTGGACCAATTGGCGCACCAGGTATGCCTGAGATGTTAAAACCAACATCGGCGATTATTGGCGCAGGATTGGGAAAATCAGTGGCATTGATTACAGACGGAAGATTCAGTGGTGGCACGCATGGTTTTGTGGTAGGACATATCACACCAGAAGCATATAAAGGTGGATTGATTGGTTTGGTAGAAGACAATGATATCATTGAGTTGAATGTGCCAAAACGAACCATGACCTTAAAAGTAGACGAAGCAACCATTGCAAAAAGAAAAGCAGCATATCAACAACCTGCATTAAAAGCAACGCAGGGCGTTTTATTTAAATACGCAAGATCAGTGAAGGATGCAAGTGAAGGATGTGTAACTGACCAGGAGTAAATTTTTTTTATGGAAACAAAACAACTTACAGGATCACAAGCGGTATTAGAAGCATGTATTGCAGAAGGTGTGGATACCATATTTGGTTATCCAGGAGGCGCGATCATGCCTATCTATGATGCATTGTATGATTATAAAGAAAAGTTACAGCATATCTTGGTGCGTCATGAACAAGGCGGCATCCATGCAGGACAAGGTTATGCAAGAACATCTGGAAAAGTAGGTGTAGTATTTGCTACAAGCGGACCAGGTGCAACTAACTTAGTTACTGGATTAGCAGATGCCATGATAGATAGTACACCATTGGTTTGTATCACAGGGCAAGTGTTTGCGCATTTATTAGGAACAGACGCTTTTCAGGAAACAGATATCATTAATATTACGATGCCTGTAACCAAGTGGAATTATCAAATCACCGATGCGACAGAGATTCCACATATTTTAGCGAAAGCATTTTATTTAGCAAGAAGCGGAAGACCAGGACCAGTCTTGGTGGACATTTCAAAGAATGCACAATTTCAATCTTTCGATTATGAAGGATATGCGGTGTGTAATCATGTAAGATCATACAGACCAAAACCAATCATCCGAAAAGAATATATCGACGAAGCAGTTCAACTCATTAACCAAGCCAAAAAACCATTGGTGATTTTTGGACAGGGTGTGATCTTGGGAAAAGCAGAAAAAGAATTCAAAAAATTTATAGAGAAGTCTGGTATGCCAGCGGCATGGACAATTTTAGGATTGAGTGCATTGCCAACGGATCATCCACAAAACGTGGGGATGCTTGGTATGCATGGTAATTATGGTCCTAATGTATTAACCAACGAATGTGATGTATTGGTGGCAGTAGGTATGCGTTTTGATGATCGTGTAACAGGCCGATTGGATAAATACGCGAAGCAAGCAAAGATTATACATTTAGATATTGATCCTTCTGAGATTGATAAAAATGTGTTAGCAGATGTTGGTGTATGGGGTGATTGTAAAGAAACCCTCCCCTTGTTAACCATGGGCATTGAACAAAAAGACAGAAGCGAGTGGTTGAATGTGTTTGCAGGCTATGCAAAAGAAGAATACGAACAATGCATCAAGGAAGAAATGCATCCTAGTTGTGAACAAATGAGTATGGCCGAAGTCATCCGCACGGTGAATGAAATTACAAAAGGTGATGCGGTGATGGTAACCGATGTGGGACAACATCAAATGGTGACATGTAGGTATGCCAAGTTCAATCAAACAAGAAGCAATGTGACTTCTGGTGGATTGGGTACGATGGGCTTTGGTTTGCCAGCAGCGATTGGTGCTAAGTTTGGGGCCTTGGATAGAACAGTGATTGCAGTGATTGGAGATGGCGGTATACAAATGACTTTACAAGAATTTGGCACCATCATGCAAACGGGGATCGACGTAAAAGTGATGATTCTAAATAATGAGTACTTAGGCATGGTGCGTCAGTGGCAGCAATTGTTTATGGACAAGCGCTACAGTTTTGTAGATATTGAAAGCCCAGACTATGTAATGCTAGCGAACTCCTATAAAATTGCAGCAGCTAAAGTAAGTAAGCGCGAGGAATTGGCAGACGCAGTTGCGAAGATGTTAGCACATAAAGGATCTTATGTATTAGAAGTAATGGTGGGCAAAGAAAACAATGTATTCCCAATGGTTCCTCAAGGTTGCTCGGTCTCTGAAATAAGATTGAAATAGCGAAGCTTTTCAATCTTATTCGAGTGAGTCTAAAAGACGAACTCAAATAAGGCTTAAATAAAAGTATTAATTATGGAAAACGAAAAACAAGAATTTACGATCACGGTGTATACCGAAAACCAAGTTGGTTTATTAAATCGTATTGCCATTATATTTTCGAGAAGAAAAATAAATGTGGAGAGCTTAAACACATCACCTTCCGAAGTGCCGGGTATCCATCGTTTTACAATCGTGGTAGAAGAAACAAGAGATGTGGTTATTAAAGTGGTAAGACAAATCGAAAAGCAAGTAGAAGTATTAAAAGCATATTATAATACCAACGACGAAATTGTATGGCAGGAGTTGGCATTGTATAAAGTGTTGTCGGATGAAATTACAGAGAAAGTAAAAGTAGAAAGATTGTTGAGAGAGTTTGGTGCAAGAGCAGTCGCTATCAGAAAAGACTTTATCGTATTTGAAACGACAGGACATAGAGAGGAAACCAATAAACTGATGGAAGCTTTGGCGCCCTTTGGTTTGGTGGAATTTGTAAGAAGCGCGCGCGTGGCCATTATTAAAGAAAGCGCAGGCTTTCACGAAAAATTAAAAGACTTCGAAAAAAGAGAACCAGGAGACGAGCTAATTGAAAATGAATACTTAGGAAAAAGAGAAGCGGTATTCACAATGTAAGTTTCCAATAAAAAGTTTTAAAAAAGAAAATATTAAATCGAACATATAAATCATCAAACAAATCTTTCAATTCATAAACTAAACAAATCATGGCAAAATTAAATTTCGGAGGTACCGAAGAAAATGTGGTAACCCGCGAAGAGTTCCCATTAGCAAAAGCACAAGAAGTATTAAAAAATGAAGTTGTAGCAGTCATTGGATATGGCGTACAAGGACCAGGTCAAGCATTGAACCAAAAAGAAAATGGGGTGAATGTGATTGTAGGTCAAAGAAAAAATTCAAAATCATGGGATAAGGCAATCGCTGATGGATTTGTTCCAGGCCAAACCTTATTTGAAATAGAAGAAGCATTAGAGAAAGGAACCATTATTTGTTATTTATTGAGTGACGCAGCGCAGATTGCAATGTGGCCAACCGTAAAAAAACATTTAACGCCAGGTAAGGCATTGTATTTCTCTCATGGATTCGGTATCACATTCAACGAGCAAACAGGTATCGTGCCTCCAGCAGACGTGGATGTTATTTTAGTAGCACCAAAAGGATCAGGTACCTCTTTAAGAAGAATGTTCTTACAAGGCCGCGGCTTGAACTCAAGCTATGCGATCTTCCAAGACGCAACTGGTAAGGCACATGATAGAGTGATTGCCTTAGGTATTGCTGTTGGATCGGGCTATTTGTTCGAAACCAACTTCAAAAAAGAGGTTTATTCAGATTTAACTGGCGAAAGAGGTACACTTATGGGTGCAATTCAAGGTATATTTGCAGCACAATACGAGGTGTTGCGTAAGAACGGACATAGCCCTTCTGAATCATTCAATGAAACAGTAGAAGAGTTAACGCAATCTTTAATGCCATTGGTAGCAGAAAATGGAATGGATTGGATGTATGCCAACTGTTCAACAACTGCACAAAGAGGTGCTTTGGATTGGTGGAAAAAGTTCCGCGATGCAACATTACCAGTATTTGCTGATTTGTATGATAGCGTAGCTACAGGAAAAGAATCTGCACGTTCAATCGACTTAAATAGTAAGGCAGATTACCGTGAAAAATTAGAAGTAGAATTAGCTGAATTACATAACAGTGAGATGTGGCAAGCTGGAAGAACTGTAAGAAGTTTACGTCCAGAGAATCAGCCAGGGAAATAATTGTTGTAGCAAGAGGACACTGAAAAGTGTCGAAGATGCTGTTAAAGAATAATGAATGAGCGAGAAGCAATTTGTGATCAATCCTGCACTCGATATCGAGGGAGCAATGCAAAGACTAAAGTCGGTGGTAACACATACCCCGCTGCAGTATAATGCCAACCTATCCCGAAAATATCAGTGCAGGGTTTATTTAAAAAGAGAAGACTTACAGATAGTGCGTTCTTATAAATTAAGAGGTGCGTATAATATGATGAGTCAACTCTCAGCAGACCAATTGGCAAAAGGTGTCGTGTGTGCAAGCGCAGGCAACCACGCACAGGGTTTTGCTTATAGCTGTAAAAAATTAGGTGTCAAGGGTGTGGTGTTTATGCCGATCCCCTCACCACAGCAAAAAGTATCACAAACAAAAATGTTCGGAGAAGATTTTGTAGAAGTAAAATTAGTAGGCGATACATTTGATGACACAGCCGTGGCGGCAAAAGCATACACCATTGAACATGGTATGACTTTTATTCCACCCTTCGATCATCCAGATATTATTTCTGGACAAGCAACAGTAGGTGTAGAGATTTTAGAAGACTTACCACAGTTTACACAAGACCCCATTGATTATTTATTCTTACCAATTGGTGGTGGAGGATTGAGTGCAGGCGTAGGTTCTTATTTTAAATTAAAATCACCTACTACAAAAATCATTGGACTAGAGCCAGAAGGTGCACCAAGTATGTTGACAGCTTTGAAGGCAGGCCATCCAGTTGAGTTAGAAAAGATAGACAAGTTTGTAGACGGCGCTTCGGTGAAGCGCGTGGGTGATAATAATTTTGCAATTTGCAAAAACGTATTAGACGATATGCATTTGGTGCCAGAAGGAAAAATCTGCACCACTATATTAGAGATGTACAATGAAGAAGCGATTGTAGTAGAGCCAGCAGGCGCTATGTCCATCGCTGTTTTAGATGATTATGCAGCACAGATTAAAGGGAAGAATGTATTATGTGTAGTGAGTGGAGGTAATAATGACATTGCAAGGATGCAAGAAATTAAAGAGCGCTCCTTAATTTATGAGGGCTTGAAATATTATTTCTTGATTCGCTTTGCACAAAGACCAGGTGCCTTGAAGGAATTTGTGAATTTAGTTTTAGGAGACAATGACGATATCACAAGATTTGAATATATCCAAAAGCATAATAAAGAAGCTGGACCGGCATTGGTGGGATTGGAATTAAAATCCAAAGCAGATTATACCGCATTGATCGAAAACATGAAAAAGCTTCAGATCAATTATAATGAAATCAATAAAGACGATAATATTTACGGCTACTTAATATAATATTTTATGCAGGTTTTAAAGTTCGGAGGAAGTTCAGTAGGTACACCAGAGGCCATCTCTAAAGTAATTGCAATTGTAAAAGAGCGTGTGCAAACAACGCCAACCATTGTGGTGGTATCTGCAATGAGTGGTGTGACAGATCAATTGATTTTGTTAGCACAGAGTGCATCTCAAGGAAACGAAGCATATAAAACGATCATTCAAAATTTAGAGCAAAAACATTTAGACGCAGTACGTGCATTGTTGCCAATACAACAACAGTCAGGCACATTGAGCATGGTAAAACAATTGATCAACGAGATTGAATCTAATTGTGACGGCTTGTTTATGCTAAGAGAATTGACCATGCGCATGCAGGATCGATTAATTAGTTACGGTGAAATTTTATCTTCAAAAATAATTGCTGCAGCATTTGAGGCAGAGGGTGTGGATCAGGTATGGTTGGATTCAAGTGCCATGATCAAAACCAATAGCAAGTATTTTAATGCAGTGGTAGATAGAGAAGCAACCATCAAAACAATACAAGCGTATTTTGCAAACCCATCTAATAAGCATGCATTGTATATGGCGCCTGGCTTTATTGCATCAGACGCGGAAGGCAATACCACTACACTGGGTAGAGGTGGATCAGATTATACAGGAGCGATTTATGCAGCATCTTTAAAAGCAGCTGTATTAGAAATATGGACAGATGTGAGTGGTATGATGACAGCAGATCCAAGAATGGTACAAAATGCAAAAGAGATTCCAAAGATCTCCTATCAAGAAGCCATGGAGTTGTCGCATTTTGGTGCTAAGATTATATATCCTCCAACCATCCAACCGGTTATGCGTGAAAACATACCTGTATGGATCAAGAATACATTTGAGCCTGAGCATCCGGGTACCTTGATTGAAAACGAATCTCCTAAGGACGATAATTTTATTCGCGGCATTTCAAGCATCAAAGATATTTGTTTGTTGAGCTTAGAAGGTGCTGGTATGGTAGGTATACCGGGCTTCTCAAAAAGATTGTTTGATGCTTTGGCAAAAAAACAAATCAATGTTATTCTAATTACACAGAGTTCTTCAGAGCATTCTATCTGTGTGGGTGTGAATGTGCAGGATACGCATATGGCAAAGATTGCAGTGGATGCAGAGTTTGAACAAGAGATCAATACACAGGTAGTAGAGCCATTGATTATAGAAAAAGATTTATCCATCATTGCATTGGTTGGTGAGCAAATGCGCAACCATCCAGGGGTGAGTGGTAAAATGTTTGGCGTGCTGGGACGCAATGGTATCAATGTTCGTGCGATTGCACAGGGCTCGTCAGAAAAAAATATTACAGCAGTGATTGCGGCACAGGACGTGCGCAAAGCAATCAACGTATTGCACGAAGAGTTTTTCGAAACTTCTTATAAGCAAGTGAATGTGTACTTGGCAGGTGCGGGCAATGTGGGCGGAAAATTAATCGAGCAGATAAAAAAGCAGGTACCTTATTTACAAGCTACTTTAAGATTGCAGATCAATATTGTGGGCATTGCCAATAGTAAAAAACAATTGATCAATGCAGAAGGTATTGATTTAAATACCTGGAGAGAACAATTGGCAACAGCGCCAGCAGGAACCATCACGAATTATGTAGCAGCGATACAAGAAAACAATTTACGTAATTCAATTTTTGTAGACGTGACTGCACACGCTACTGTAGCAGATACTTATGCGCAATTATTAAGCAAGGCAGTGTCGGTGGTGGCATGTAATAAAATTGCTTGTTCTTCTCCTTATGCGCATTATGCAAAATTAAAAGCATTGGCGAGAACCTATAGTGCGGCCTTCTTATTTGAAACCAATGTGGGCGCTAGCTTACCAATCATAGGTACATTAAATGATTTGATCCGAAGTGGAGATAAGATTAATAAGATAGAAGCAGTCTTGTCTGGTACATTGAATTTTGTGTTTAATAATTACGACGGTACCAAATCATTTGCACAGGTAGTGAAGCAAGCGCAAGACGAAGGTTATACAGAACCAGATCCAAGATTGGATTTAGGTGGAACAGACGTAATGCGTAAAGTCATGATCTTGGCGCGTGAAGCAGGACATAAAGTAGAAATGGAAGATATTGAGAATAAGGCATTCTTGCCAGCATCTTGTTTTAATGGATCAGTAGACGATTTTTATGCAGAGATGGAAAAGCAAGAAGCGCATTTCAAAAAATTATATGCAGCAGCTGCAGCAGAAGGATGTAAGTTAAAGTTTGTAGCTAAGTTTGAAAGAGACGAAAACGGACAAGGCAATGCGAAAGTAGGATTGCAACATATCCAACCAAGCTCAGACTTTTATCATTTATATGGTAAGGACAATTTAGTCTTGTTCTATTCTGAGCGTTATCCTGAATTGCCATTGGTGATTAAGGGCGCAGGCGCGGGTGCGGATGTGACTGCATCAGGTGTGTTTGCAGATATTATTAGAGCAGCAAGAGTTTAAAAGTATAATATACAATCGATGGTTCAAATCAATCAATGGATAAAAATCAAAGCACCTGCAACTGTAGCGAATATGGTATGCGGCTTTGATATCTTGGGCTTTGCAGTCAACAATCCATATGATGCGATGGAGATGCGTATGGTTACACCAGAAGTTTCCACTTCGAATAATATTGCATCTGCGATCAAGATTATAAATATTGACGACTATCATTTACCAACCGATCCAGAAAAGAATGTGGCGGGTGCAGCTTTGATTGCATTGATTGAAGCTTATGAAGAACAGGTTAGCTTGGGCAATCCAAAAGCAACGATCCCTGTTGGTCAATTGGCATTTGAAGTAAAAATCAATAAACTCATCAAACCAGGATCAGGCGTAGGATCCAGTGCTGCAAGCTCTGCTGGCGCTGTGGTGGGTGCTAATTATTTATTAGGTAATTTATTTACGAAGGATGATTTGGTACGTTTTGCTATGAACGGAGAAAAAGTAGCATCGGGTGTAAAGCATGCCGACAATATCGCACCTTGTATTTTTGGTGGTGTGACTTTGGTAAGAAGTATCTTTCCATTGGAAGTGATTGCACTACCCTCACCTACTTTGCATGTAACTATTGTACATCCACAGATCGAAGTAAAAACATCGGATGCACGTAGTATCTTAAAACAAAATGTGCAATTGAAAGACGCCATTAAGCAATGGGGTAATATCGCAGGTTTGGTAGCAGGATTGATGAAGGGAGATTATGATTTAATTGGAAGATCATTGGAAGACGTGATCATTGAGCCAATCAGGTCTATCTTAATCCCTGGATTTGATGAACTAAAATTAGCTTGTAAGGCAGCAGGAGCATTGGGTGGAGGTATTTCAGGATCAGGTCCATCCATCTTTTTCTTAAGCAAGGAACAAACCACTGCCATGGCGGTAGAACAAGAAATGAAAAAATTATACACGCGTATTGGATTGCCACATCATACTTATGTGACATCTATCAATGGCGCGGGCGTTGAAATAGAATTAAATTAAAGGAGATGGAATATTATAGTTTAGGAAAACAATCGCCGAATGTTAGTTTTAAAACTGCAGCAATTACTGGACAAGCGCCAGACAAGGGTTTGTATTTTCCAACTACGATACCACAGTTTACAACAGCGCAAATAGAAAGATTCAAAACATTAGACAAGGCGAGCTTGGCATTTGAAGTAATGCGTCCTTATGTGGCAGGCACGATTGACGATGCTAGTTTGAAACAAATATGTAAGGAGACGATTGATTTTGATTTTCCATTAGTGCCTATCAGTTCTTATATCAAAGCACTTGAACTGTTCCATGGTCCTACATTGGCGTTTAAAGATGTAGGTGCAAGGTTCATGAGTAGGTGCTTGGGTTATTTTGCGAATGAAGAGAAAGTGCATAGCAAAGATCAAACATCCATAAAAGATACAACTGTACTTGTTGCAACTTCTGGAGACACAGGTGGCGCAGTCGCTAATGGATTCTTAGGTGTGGCTGGTGTACAAGTGATTATATTATATCCAAAGGGTAAAGTAAGTCCAATACAAGAATTACAATTAACTACCTGCGGACAAAATATTACAGCATTAGAAGTAGAAGGAAGTTTTGACGATTGTCAAGCGATTGTAAAGGAAGCATTTATGGATGCAGAATTGAATGCAGCTTATCGATTGACTTCTGCAAACTCAATCAACGTCGCAAGATGGTTGCCGCAACAATTGTATTATTTCTTTGCATGGCAACAATGGGTAGCGCAGTATGGAGAGAATACGCCAATGCATATTGTGGTGCCTAGTGGCAATTTTGGTAATATCTGTGCAGGCATGATGGCGAAAGCGAGTGGATTACCATTGGGACATTTTGTTGCAGCATGTAACCAAAACAATGTAGTCACTAGATATTTACATACAGCAAAATATGAAGTGAAAAAATCTGTCGTAACTATTTCAAATGCGATGGATGTAGGCAACCCTAGTAATTTTGTGCGCATTTTGGAAATCATGCAAAACAATTTTGAGCAACTAAAAAATGCTTTGAGTAGTTATAGCTATGATGATATTTCTACACAAGCAGCTATCACAAGGGTATACAATGACTATGGTTATACATTAGATCCACATGGTGCTGTTGCCTTCTTAGCTGCAGAAGAGTTTATCCATGACCACGCACATGCGATCACACATTATAACCATACGGTTGAAGCTATGCCAGTGCATGCAGTTATATTAGAAACAGCGCATCCAGTAAAGTTCCCAGAAGTAGTAGAGGAAGCTATCGGACACAAGTTAGAGATTCCGGCTTCTGTTCAATATTTATTAGATAAACCAAAGCAATCTATCCCACTTAACGCAGATTACGCAGCGTTTAAACAATGGATGCTAAGTAAGAGCTAGTTGGTATAAATAAAAACGGCCCCAATGAAGGAGCCGCTTTTGTTAGATGATTAGTAATCAATTAAGATTATTTCCCTTTTAAGTATTTATCCAACCAACGTCCTTGCTCGTATAATAAATGCAATACGTTTTCTTTCCCTCTATAACCATGGGCTTCATAAGGCAAGTAAACAAAACGTACTGTGCCACCATGTCCTTTGATAGCTGCATATAGACGCTCACTATTGATAGGGAAAGTACCAGTGTTGTCATCCATTTCTCCGTGCGTTAATAAAATAGGTGTTTTGATTTTATTAGCATGTGCAAATGGGCTCATGTCTAAATACAATTGAGGGGCTTGCCAGAAAGTTCTGTCTTCGTTTTGGAAACCAAAAGGAGTAAGGGTTCTGTTGTAAGCACCACTACGCGCAATACCTGCTTTAAATAAATTACTATGTGCTAATAAGTTTGCTGTCATGAAGGCACCATAGCTATGTCCGCCAATTGCGAACTTGTTGCGATCACTCACACCCATGCTCACTAATTTATCGATCGCAGCGTTTGCGTTTAAAATTAATTGATTGACAAAATCGTCGTTCGGTTTTTTATCAGGAGAAGTGGCTACAATCGGCATTTCAGCGTTGTCCAAAATTGCATAACCTTGTGTTACATAAAACACTGGAGAGCCCCAACTTAATAAAGTAAATTTATGTTGGTTACCTCTTATCTGACTTGCGTCGGCAGCACTTGTAAACTCTCTTGGGTAAGCCCAAAGCAAAGTAGGCAAAGGACCATCTTTTTCTTTGTTGTAGCCTTTAGGCAAATATAAGTCACCTGTCAAGTCCACTCCGTCAGCTCTTTTGTATTTAATTTTTTCTTTCGTTACGCCTTCCATGCTTGCGTATGGATTGCTAAATTGAGTTAAGGCAACAGAAGTATTGGCTTGTAAAGATTTTAAATAATAATTAGGTACCTCTTTTTCTGTCTCTCTGCGTGTGATGATTTTTAATGTTGTTGGATCTAATACATCCACCACATATTCAAAACAATCTTCTTTGCTACGCCAGATGATCTCATTTGTTTTAGTATCTAGGTTGTAGATAGATAAGTAAGGAAGATCTCCTTTTTCAGATGCACCAGTGGTATTGTTCATCAACACAGAGCGACCATTGTTCACAGTCGCAATTACGTCTTTACCGAATTTGTTTTTATGTGTTACTGGATTCCCTAAATTGCTATATAAGTCAGTCAAACTTCTATCATATAAAGTCGTTAAGCTATGATCCTTATGATTGTATACACTTACTTTATAACGTTGCTTGGTTCTTAATACTTCAGTAACCAATGCAAGTGTTTCGTCGCCCCAGCTGATATTAGAAAAACGAGCAGCTGTTTTAAATAATTCTTTAGGTGCTTCATTGAAAGGAGCAGCAATCGCCATTACAGCATCATGAAAAGGAACTGCTTTTTTAATCAATCCACTATCCAATGGTAATGCATACACGATTGTAGCAGCTTCGTCATCCTTCCACTCAAAACCACGAGGGGCATTTTGCACGTTGTCATAACCACTAGCAGTGCCTTCAGAAGAAGGAAGCTGTGCAATTGTTTTAACCAATGCACCATTCTTATCAAGCACTTGCATGGAAGATGCAAAGCCATAAGCAGTCACTAAATAAGAGAAAGGCTTATTTAAAGTACGCGTAAGGATATAATTTTTATCAGGAGAGATGCTAAAGCTATTTGTCAATGCAGGCGCACCGATTTTGGTCTCTACCCCATTTTTATTTTTAACCAATTGGCTCTTTGCTAAAAATTCAAAAACATATTCGTCATAAGGCGACTTGATTAAGTCTTGATAAGTGACACTTGGTGCAGCTTTACCTAAGTTCTCTTGAATAGTTGGCCCTTTAGGCGTGATTGGTCTTTTAGCTAATGCAGCTGCAGTGTTCACATTTACTTTGTACATCACCGTTGCGTCGTCTAACCAAACCAAGCTAGCACCTAAAATTAAATTAGCAGCAGTCTTGTTTATTTTTTGACAAGTCAATGTATTTAAGTCGATCACATATACATCTACTGCATTGGCAGTGACATTGTAAAATGCAATTTTATTTTCAGCAGGATTCCAAGAAGGACTCAATGCTGCTAAATTTGCAGGTAAACCTTTAATGACTAAAGTCTTGTTGCTCGCAATCTCTTTAATCGTCATGCCCTTGATATAGGTTTGACGTGTAGGTGAAAAATTATTCGGGTTTAAACGAAGGCCAGCGATTTTAAATTCAGCTTGGCCAAGCTCTTCTACTAAAGGATAAGAAGGACGCTCCATCACAAGCATATGTTTTGCTTTTCCGTCCACACTAATTGAAGGTGTGGGTGCTGCTAATAATAAATCAGCAATTTCTTTTGGAGGTAGTTGGTAAGCAGATGTTTCTTGTGCAAATGATTGCAAGCTCAGCAATGCAAGCACAAAAAAGCCAATGATAGAACCTATGATTTTTTTCATACAAATGATTTTACCCAAATTAAGATAAAATCTACATACCCCTATACCATCTATCAAAAAAAACGACCCCATAAATGGAGCCGTTTCGTTTTAATCGATTGCTTGCTTAAAACTCAATTCAAAAACTATTTTTTGATGATCAACTTTTCAGTTGCTCTTCTTACTTTCTTAGCGCCTGATAAGTAATCATTAGCTGCGTCTCTGTAACCTAAAGTCACTGCAACAGCACTATGTAAACCTAATTCTTTTAAACCTAAAGCTTCATCCACCGCGTCAGGAATAAATCCTTCCATTGGTGTAGCATCTACTTCTTCAGAAGCTGCTGCAACTAATGTGAAACCTAAAGCGATATAAGTTTGTTTAGCAGCCCAGATCTGTAATTGCTCTGGCGTTAAATTTTTAATAGAACCATTGATATAACCAGCGAAATCTTTTAAAGCGTCCACTGGTACACCTCTTTCTTCTGCAATTTCTTCCATGTAAGTAGCAACTTCCTTTTCAGTGATGCTATTCCATGTTGCAAAAATCACAAGGGCAGAACCTTCACCAACCTGAGGTTGATTGTAGAAATGAGGTTGTAATTTTTTTCTAGTTTCTTCATCTTCAATGACAATGATATTATAAGGTGTCAAACCAAAAGAGCTAGGCGCCAATTTCGTTGCTTCTAAAATAGTATTCATTTTAGCTTCAGGAATCTTGTTACCATTCATTCTCTTAACCGCGTAGCGCCATTTAAGGGCATCTAATAAACTCATAATGTTTTATTTTAATTGTTTTAAATCAATGTTTGAACATCAAAGATAAGCTATTCAACCAAGTCAGCAAAATAGAATCCTATCTCGGATATAAATGAGTAACAAAGCCTTAAGGAAATAGTTCAAAATATGCCAAAAACAGGGTAAAATTGACTAATTTAAGGGCATAAATGCATAAAATGAGACAAAAACAGGCAGTTTTCGCCCTATTTATATTTATAGTGAGTAGTCTAAGTCAGGGCTTAAATGCGCAAAAGTTTTCGAATTTAACCGCAGCCTCACCTGAAACTGCTCCAAATCTAATCATCATTACCACAGATGGACTTAGGTGGCAGGAAGTATTCAATGGGATGGATTTTGCATTAGCAAATAATAGAAAATTTAATCATGGGGACAGCGCCTATCTCTTCAACAAATATGGTGCAGGAACAGTAACAGAAAGGCAAACAAAACTCCTACCTTTTATAACACAATCAATCGGCAGAAAAGGTCTCTTGTTTGGGAATCGATTTGAAGAAAACAAAGTAGACGTGGCCAACCCACATTGGTTTTCTTATCCTGGTTACAATGAAATTTTTACGGGCTATCCCGACTCGGCAATCAACTCCAATAATTATCCGCCTAATCCACATGAAAATGTGTTGGCATTTTTACAAAAACAAAAAGCATATCAAAATAAAGTCATTGCATTTGGCGCATGGGATGCCTACAACCGCATTCTAAATGAAGCTGCGTCAGGCTTTCCAGTGATCAATGGTTTTGAATCTTTGTCAAGCATACTCCAAAATCCACAAACAAAAATTATGGAGCAGATGCTAAAGGATAGTTACAAACCATTTAAGGAAGCAGAATGTTTGGATGTTTTCACGCATCATCAAGCAAAATATTATCTAGAGACAAAGCGTCCTAAAGTCATGTACATCAGTTATGGAGAAACAGATGAGTGGGCACATGAAGGAAATTATTCCGCGTATTTAGATGCAGCGCATCAGGTGGATGAATGGGTGGCGGAACTTTGGCAATGGGTACAAAGCACGCCAGGTTATAAAGACAACACCTATTTAGTCATCACCACCGATCATGGACGAGGCTTTGCAGAAGGCTGGACAGACCATGGAGCAGACGTCAAAGGCGCATCCAGTATATGGTTTGGCTTAATGGGGCCAGAGAAAAATTCAAATTTGAATAAGATAAAACAAACGTCGAATCAACAATTGTATCAAAAACAATTGGCTGCAACGATGGCTAAATTATTGGGCTTGCAATTTATAGCGCCACATCCAATTGGGGATGCGATTTATTAAAAATTGGACTAACTTTAACCTATGCAATTTCAAAAAACCTTTAAGCAGTTTCTTGCGCTAGCGATGCTAGTGGTTTTTGCATTTAGCATCACGCCACAAAAATCTATTCATGATATTGTAGCGAAGCATATTGATCCTACAAGTTGTTCGGTCCATAAAGACCTTCCGATTGAGCAGATCGAAAAATCAGAACTGCATTGCACATTCGATTTTCAGGTAGCGACGACTCCTTTTGTAGACTATGATTTTAGTATTAGGCTCCATCCGCCTGTAGTAGCAACAGTTCGTAATCTGCGTTTTGTGGTAGCAGCCATTACGCAATATATTCTTGTAGCTGATTCTAGAGGTCCCCCTGCTATTATTTGTTAGAAAGGATTGACTTGATAAAGTTGATCCGCTGATTGTTAAACAAATAAAATAGCATCATGAAAAAATATTTTTACATCCTACTCTTGATGAGTATGGGAATTGGTTTTACAAATGCAGTAATTGCACAACAATTTACATTAACAGGAAAAGTGTTTGATAGAGCAAGCGGCAAGGCCTTGGCTGGAGCTAGTGTGTATCTTCCAGAAATTAAAAAAGGAACAATCGCCAATAAAGAAGGCGTTTTTACGATCAATGTAGAAGCCGGATCACATGTGTTGGAGATCAGCTATATCGGTTATGCTACTGACGTGGAAAACATCAAACTACAAAACAACTCAGTTCAAAATTTTTATCTAAACAGTTCAGTGATCGAAGGGGGGAATGTCATTGTGACTAGTTTCTTAAGAGCCACATCTACAAGACGTACACCAACACCAGTAACGATTATTAAAAAAGAAGAATTATTCCGCGGTGTGTCTAGTAATTTAATTGACGCTTTATCCAAAGTGCCGGGTGTGTCACAAATTTCAACAGGTCCTGCTATTTCAAAACCAATCATTCGTGGACTAGGCTATAACCGTGTGGTGGTCATGAATGACGGTATAAGACAAGAAGGACAACAGTGGGGAGACGAACATGGTATTGAAATAGACGAGTATAATGTGAGTAGAACAGAAGTGTTGAAAGTGCCTGCCTCATTGATTTATGGATCGGATGCCTTGGCTGGTGTAATCAATATTATTTCGAATGTGCCAGTGAGTGAGGGTGTGGTCAAGGGAAACGTTTTCTCTAACTACCAAAGCAACAACCGCATGATGGGGAATCACTTTGACCTTGCAGGCAACAACAAAGGATTTATTTGGGGCGTAAATGTTAGTACAAAGAATGCAGGTGATTATAAAAATAAATATGACGGCACCGTTTTTAATTCAAGATTTTTAGAGCGTAATGGTGGTGGTTATATTGGTATTGAAAAAACTTGGGGCTATTCACAATTGTCTTTTAGTAATTTTTATCAAAATTTAGGTGTAGTAGAAGGAGACCGTGCACTGGACGGACAATTTGTAATGATGAAAGATGTTGGTGGTATTGCCGAAGAAATGGTAGTAGATGCGGCAGAAGCAAAAAGATTTACGCCTCGTGCGCCAATGCAAAAAATTCAGCACACCAAATACACATTGGATAATAATATCAAACTCGGTAATGATCGTTTGAAAGCGACATTTGGTTTACAACAAAATCAGCGCATGGAGTTTGGCAATGTATTGGACTTGAATGAAAAAGAATTATTCTTTGATTTAAAAACATTCAACTACTCGGTACAATATTTACAAGCAGAAAAAAACAATTGGAAAAACACGTTTGGTGTGAATGGTATGCGACAAACCAATACCAATAAAGGAGAAGCAGCATTGGTGCCAGATTATACTAGTTTTGATATAGGCGCGTTTTACTACACACAAAAAAGAACAGATAAAACAAGTTGGAGTGGTGGCTTGCGCTATGATCAAAAGTTCATGAACTTTATCAACCCTTCACAATTTTATTGCCCTCCAGGTATGGCTTGTATTGCATTGTACAATCCAGTAGAAAGCAATAAGCAGTTCAATAATTTTTCTGGAGCAATAGGTGTGGCGCATGATCTGAGTGAACAACTGACTTTAAAGTTCAATATCGCACGTGGGTTCCGCGCACCGAATATGGCAGAGATGGCTTCTTATGGAGCGCATGAAGGCACGAACAGATTTGAGTATGGGAACGAGGGATTAATTTCAGAAAAGAGTTTACAGTTTGATGCGGCAGTAGAATGGAGCAATGAGCATATGAGTGTTGCTGGGAATATATTTTACAATACGGTGAAGGATTATATCTTTTATCAAAAATTAACTGCAGTAGGTGGCGGAGATTCAATCATTATGAATCATGGGGATGCATTGTATGCATTTGCATTTAGACAAAAAGATGCACATTTATATGGAGCAGAATTCAATATTGATTTTCATCCACATCCATTAGACTGGTTGCATGTAGAAAACAGTGTGAGTTTAATTCGTGGACAATTTATAGAAGCTTTGGATAAATCAAAAAATCTACCTGGTATTCCAAGTGCAAGATGGTTGTCTGAAATCAGAATAGAACTCTTTAAAAAATCCAATGCCATTCGTAATAGTTTTATCAATGTACAATTGGACAATGTGTTTGCACAGGAATATCCATTTGTAGGATACAATACAGAAACGCGCACGCCAGCTTATACTTTATTGAATGTAGGATATAGCACACAGATCCAGCACCGCAACAAAACTTTGTTTAGTGTTTCCTTGGTGGGACAAAATATTACGGATGTGGCGTACCAACATCATTTGAATCGATTAAAGTATGGTCCAGTGAATGAAGCCACCGGCCGTATGGGTGTATTCAATATGGGCAGGAACTTTAGTTTTAAAGTCAATATTCCGATTGGGAATTAAAAATCATCAAAAAACTTTCTATGAAAAAAGCATCCTTGGTTTTATTGGCTATTGTTTTTGCAATGACAAGTTTTGCGCAGAAGGCAAGTTCAACAGCAACTCCTGCATCCAAAGGTTTGACGAAGGAAGAACAACAAGTGCTTGCGTGGATTGATGCGCATATGCCTCAGGCTATTGAGTTGTTAAAGGAGTCTGTGAATATCAATAGTGGTACTTTGAATATTGAGGGTGTGAAAAAAGTAGGTGCGCTGTTTGCAAAAGAATTTGAGCAAGCTGGATTTACGACTGAGTGGGTGGCTATGCCTGACTCTATTAAACGTGCGGGGCATTTGGTGGCGAGTCGTCGCGCAGGCGCCGCCGCCACATCCAAATCAAAAACTCCAAAAGGCAAACGTCTTTTCCTAATCGGACATTTAGATACGGTGTTTGAACCAGATATGCCAGCTAATCCTTTCACTATGTTGAACGACTCTACAGCAACAGGTCAAGGTGTGAATGATATGAAGGGCGGAGATGTAGTGGTGATCATGGCGTTGAAGGCATTGGAGCAAGCGGGCTTATTAAAGAACACAGAGATCACTGCCTATTTTACAGGAGACGAAGAGCATGCTGGTTATCCAAGAGAAGTGACTAGAGGTGATTTTATTAATAGAGCCAAGCAAGCAGATATTGCATTGGCATTTGAGGGTGCGAATGGATTGAACTCAGTAGCCACTGGAAGAAGGGGCGCGAGTGGATGGAGATTAGATGTGACTGGAAAGACAGGACATAGTTCTGGTGTGTTTACGCCAAACGCAGGCTACGGTGCGATTTACGAAGCTGCAAGAATCTTGAATCAGTTTAGAGAAGAACTAAGTACCGAGAAGTATTTGACTTTTAACCCAGGCATCATCATTGGCGGATCAGATATTGAATACAATGAGGCGACGTCTAAAGGTGGGGCCATTGCTAAAACCAATATTATCTCCCCGGCGGTTACAGTTACTGGGGACTTAAGATTCTTAACCGAGGACCAAAAAGACCGCGCCAGAGCAAAAATGAAGGCGATTGTGAGCCAAAACCTTGCCCAAACCAGTGCAAAAATCAGTTTTGTGGACGGGATCCCAAGTATGGCACCTACGGAAGGTAACAATAAAGTATTAAGCGTAATCAATTCATTATCAATGGATATGGGTGCTGGCGCAACTGTAGCAGGCGACCCAGGATCCAGGGGTGCAGGGGATATCTCCTATGTGGCTGCTTATGTAGACTGTATTGATGGATTGGGTGCATCAGGACGCGGCGCTCACGCGCCGGGCGAGACCATTCACCTGAATCAACTGCCTTTTTTGATCAAAAGAGCCGCTTTAACCATCTATCGTTTGACAAGATAAAAGTCGATGTTTTGTTTTACTTTTAATTTGAATGTTTAAACAATAAAGCAATTTTGTATAAACAATTGATAATCTTGACTTTTGAAGGTCAAGCAGGTAAAAAATAGCGCCTAAAAAATTAGCTATTTTGGGGCCAATCGACTAATTTCGTTCCTCAACTTATCCCCCCAAAGTTTACGAAAAAATTTAACAGCTAAAAACTGTTAAAAACAACACCTAATATATACAAAATAGTATTTTTGTCGTATATTAACAGTGCGTCTTATGCACTC
>ERZ650308.410-NODE-410-length-23015-cov-8.842814_pt1 | contig 23015 bp, 20 predicted proteins | sample MGYA00376244_ERZ650308 | MGnify/ENA primary metagenome ERZ650308 (study PRJEB26733, sample SAMN07839295) | wastewater metagenome | biome: small river; feature: stream; material: water | place: USA: North Carolina | collected 2016-04-26 ... | reverse complement strand
GCACCAAGCCTTTGCGCAGCGCGGTGCGCAGGTTTTTCACATCTTCTTCGTCCACTGACAAATCCGAATGGCGCGTGACACGGAACTGCGAAAACTGGCCCACATCACGACCAGGAAACAGGTCTTTCAAATGCGCGCGAATCACGCTGGAGATGGACACAAACAACTGGCGTTTGCCACAGAGTTTCTCAGGCAAGGCAATCAAACGCGGCAAACTGCGTGGCACTTTGACAATCGCAATTTCGTTGTCACGACCAAACGCATCTTTGCCCGACAAACGCACGATGAAGTTGAGCGACTTGTTGGCCACTTGCGGAAAGGGATGTGCAGGGTCTAACCCCACAGGCAACAACAAGGGGCGTACTTCGCGTTCAAAAAAAGACTTCACCCATTGGTGCTGCGCCAAAGTGCGGTCGCCATGCGACAAAATTCGCACGCCCTCTTTGGCAAATGCAGGCATGAGCACATCGTTGTACAGCGCGTATTGCTCTTCCACCAAGGCATGGGCTACTTTGCTGAGTGAATGCTGCGCATGTGTGCCAGCAGCATCCAACGGTGCCTTGGGATGCTCCACGCTGCTGTGCAGCGCGGCGCGGACTTCAAAAAACTCATCCAGGTTAGACGACACAATGCACAGGTAACGCAAACGCTCTAACAGCGGCACCTCTGCGCGTTTGGCCCAATCGAGCACGCGCGCGTTGAAGGCGAGCAAACTCAAATCACGGTCCAGCCATTCAACCTTTGAATTTCTTTGTGTATGCGGCTCTTTGCCAGTTGCGACTGTCGTCATTTTTTCACCTGTTTTACAGATATTGAGTGTGACGATTTATCGTGACAAATATGTGACATTTGTGACGGTTGCATTTAATTCACATACATATTTTCAAAAAACCGTGACTCACTAAGATACGCAGATGAATTGGAATACATCACTCATTGGTCTGCTGACAGCCTTAGGCATTGGCATGCTCATTGGCACGGTTCGTGAACGTTTACACAAACCTGGCGTGATGAAAGCAGGTGTACGCACACATGCGATCGTAGGTTTATTGGGCTCACTCACCTTCAGCATTGGGCCATCTACTTTTGTCACCACCTTGCTCATCACAGGCGTGTTGATTGCCATTGGTTACCGGCATTCGGCACAACAAGACCCAGGCATGACTGGTGAATTTGCCTTGCTTTTGACTTTGGTTCTGTCAGGACTTGCCATGCAAGACGCCTCATTGTCTGCAGCCATCGGCGTTGTTGTGGCGTGTTTGCTGTTTGTCAAAAAACCATTGCGACGCTTCAGTCAAGAAATATTGACTGAACATGAATTGGAAGATGCGCTGATGCTGTGCGCTTCAGCCTTGGTGGTTCTACCTCTTTTACCGACCACAGCGATTGATCCGTGGCGTGCGCTCAACCCATATGCCATGTGGAAAATTGTGGTGTTGATCATGAGCGTTGGCATCGTGGCTCACGTTTGTATGCGTGCGTCGGGTGTGCGCTGGGGATTGCCACTGGCTGGGTTTTTCACGGGCTTCATTTCCTCCACGGTGGCTGTCGCAACCTACGCACGAAAAGCACATGAAAACCCTGAGCTTGACGCGATCGCAAGCGCCTCAGCATTGCTTTCTACCCTGTCCTCACTCCTTCTGTTCACGTTGGTGCTTGCGGCCAGCGGCCCAGAGTTGATGCTCTCCATCAAGTGGCCACTCGTCGCAGGATGCACGGCCTTAATTTTATTTTCTGGGTACCTCATACATCACACACCAACCCAAGAGGGGGTGTCACTGCCATCGACCCATCACGCATTCAAAGCAACGCACGCCTTGGTCATCGCCATCACGATCAGTGCTGTCACGCTTTGCTCTGCTTGGCTCAGAGACCTCATGGGTGATTCGGGCACCTTCGTCACATCCACCCTTGTGGGATTGGTTGAAATTCATGCAGCGGCAGTGAGCATTGCGCAACTCAGTCATCAGGACCCGATTCAATCTGCTTATGCACGATGGGGTGTCATGGCGATCTTGGCCTCGAGTGCCACTTCGAAAATATTTTTATCGTATGTGAGCGGTAGCCGAGGTTACGGTCACCGCATGGCCTGTGGCTTAGGAATGATGCTCATGGCCGCAATGGCTTGCATGTTCATCCTTCCATAAGCCTCAAAGCACTTGGAGTAACGGCTCTCCCATGCGAATGCGTTTGCCATTTTCTATCCCATTCGCCAAGGCAAAACCTGGTGGCACAAAGACCAAGATGGTCGAGCCGTGTTCAAACCACCCCATCTCTTGTCCTTTGACATAGTTCGCGTCACATGGGATGTCGTTTGGCCCTTTGTAGCGAAGGTTCAACAGCACATCCACCGCATGAAAACGCATGCTGGCAACAAGCACCGCTGCAACAGGCACGATCAAGAACGGCATGCCACTGCCCGTTTCCATCTGTAAAACAGCACGCTCATTTTTACAAAACAACTCTTTCACACGCGTCAAAGCAATCGGGTTGACGTTCCATGTATCCCCCGAGATGTACGTCACTTGGCTCAAATGCGCATCACTAGGCGCATGAAAGCGGTGGTACATGCTGCTGGTCAAGCGCATGGTGACAAATGTGCCGCCTTCTAACAAGCGGGGCCAGCGTTGCACCAGCTCCGCAGAACTCAGCAAGCTGTCTAAGGTGTACGGAAAGCCCTTGGCTTGAAAGACCATGCCGTCACGAATTTCGCCACATGCCCCCACGATGCAGTCGCACGGTGAAGTCATCACGGCCGGATCCGCATCAATGGGGCGCAAGCCTGGTCGCAGTTCACGCGTGAAGCATTCATGCAAGCTGGCAAATGTTTGCTGCTTGGATTCGCTCAAATCCAAATCGGTGAACCAACGCCACACAGCAATGGAGCTTTTGACAATCCAAGGATGGCGCAACTGACTCCACCACCCCATGAAGCGCGTCAGCGTGATGCGTGGAATTCGGTTGGTGAGTAAAAAATTGAGGTCTTCTTGCAAAAGCCAATTCTGAAATTTATTTCGAATCTTCATCGTCTTGTCACTTAATTTAAATACAAAGGTAGATCTCTTACACAAGGAAATTGACTGTGAACACCACATGGATGAGCTTGGGCGTATTGGCGACATTGGCACCGTCTATCTATCGACGACTACAACTCTCACGCGCCAAGCACCGCTCGCTGGCCGGTCATTCGCGCATGGCCAAACGTTTGGCTCGCTTGTTGCCCGGCTACCATTTTGATGAGCAAATGTTCTTTAAATGTGACAACGCGCCATTCGAAGTACAAAATCTTCGTCGTCAGGCATTTTTCAAAATTGCTGAAGTTCTCAAGGCACGCCATCCCTTGAGCATTCAAGCCACAGCAGCGGCACGCGAAAGCATCTCGGACATGCAATTTATTTCCGCATATCGCGTGCCCTTCCAGTTCAGCCCTTTGGTGCAAGAACATCTCAAAGTAGGCTCATTCTTACAGTCAGCCACTGGCGTATACGTGACCGACTTAGATGGTCAATCGTTTTACGACCTGACCGGCTCTTATGGCGTCAACGTATTTGGTGCAGATTTTTATAAAAAGACCATGGCTGATGGCATGGCCAAAACACAAAGCTTAGGCCCCACACTTGGGGCCTATCACCCATGTGTTGCCAGCAATGCAGAACGTCTCAAAAAAATTTCCGGCATGGATGAAGTGTCATTTCACATGTCAGGTACGGAGGCAGTCATGCAAGCCGTGCGTCTGGCACGCTACCACACCAAACGCAAAAATCTGGTGCGATTTTGCGGCGCCTACCACGGATGGTGGGAAGACGTGCAGCCTGGCCCTGGCAATCCCATGCCGCCACGCGAAACCTACACACTCAGCGATATGAGTGAACGTAGCTTAGATGTGATTCGTCAACGCAAAGACATCGCTTGTGTGTTGGTTAACCCATTACAAGCATTGCATCCCAACGTGAATGCCCCCGGCGACACCACCTTGGTCGATGGCAGTCGCAAAGCAGCCTATGACCGACAAGCCTATACCGAGTGGCTGCACAAATTGCGTCAGGCTTGCACCGACAACGGCGTTGTGCTGATTTTTGATGAGGTTTTTTTAGGCTTTCGATTAGCGCCCGGCGGTGCACAAGAATATTTCGGTGTCAAAGCTGACATGGTGACCTACGGCAAAACGCTAGGCGGCGGCTTTCCCGTTGGGGTGGTGTGCGGCAAAAAAGAATGGATGCACCGCTTCAATCCCGCTCGCCCAGCCGACATTTGCTTTGCCCGCGGTACGTTCAAAGAGCATCCTGCGGTCATGGGTGCCATGTCCGCCTTCTTAGATCAAATCGAAACGCCCGAGATTCAAGCGATTTACGAAGGATTGGATGAGCGATGGCATACACGTGCCCAGTATTTCAACAGTGTCATGCAAGCCAACCATATCCCATTGCAAGCCGCGAACATGTCCAGCGTGTGGACACTCTTTTACACACAGCCCAGCCGCTACCACTGGATGCTTCAGTATTACTTGCGCGTCCATGGTTTGGCACTGAGCTGGGTAGGCACGGGTCGCTTGATTTTCAGCCTGAACTACAGCGATGATGACTTTGAAACTGTGGTGCAACGCTTCGTCCTAGCCGCGACACAAATGAAAAGTGATGGTTGGTGGTGGCATTCACCCGAGCTCACCAACAAGAGCATCCGTCGCAGCATCTTGAAAGAAACACTATTTCGTTAAAGCAACTTTTCGCCCCAAAAAAAGTCTCATTAAATCAAAAGGCATTCTGGTAACTCACCAGAATGCCTTTTGTATATGAGCCGAGCTTAGTGACTTGCGTTCAAGAAATTTTGGTCAAAACGCTGACCTCGCAACAGCTGCAAGGGGGCTTTGTGATACAGGTACACATCGTGAAATGGATCAGTGAGAATTTTAGTCATCCACACCAAACCTGTTTGCACATCTTTGATGAAGCAAAGATGAATGGTTCTGAACAACAAACCGCCCGCCCCTAAAGCTAACCAGGCATAGCCCACTGCTTCTGAGAACTCCACCCATGATGCATGCATGGGTACAACATCAAACGTGCCAGGAAAGTAATAAATCACCAGTGGCAACAACACCCAAATACTGAGCAGCACCACTTTGCGACGCAGATTAAAGCCCACTTTGATGTCTTCTTTGAATTCGTTGCTGGCATCGTTCACATGGTCATAGCCCAGTGGTTCGAAAAAGAAATGGCCAGACTGTCTAGCCACCATCGAGACCAACCAAGCCAACAAAGCCGCCCAAGCTGGATTCACAAACAACAAGGCGTATGAAATCAAAAAACAAATCGCACTGAGTAGATGCAACGACTGATTGATGCGGCAGTGGTGGTAATAGCGATGGTCGTCCCAGCGCTGGATGCGCAAGGCTTCTAAAAAATTTTTCACGTCTGATGTTCCTCATGTATGTCAAGACCTACCAATCATGAGCTTGTCATATGAAAAAACAGTGACAAATTGCATTGATATACAGATGAAATAAAAACATCAAATGCGTGTCATGTCATCAAGTTGTTAAATTCAACAGCAACCATAGAGACATGGAACTATCACCCAATACGCCAATCACTGTCGAGAATTTTGAACCTACCCAACGCTTCTTACGCATTGCAGTTGTCACTGAAACATGGCCACCCGAAGTCAATGGCGTGGCAGTCACTTTGTCACAACTGATCCAACATTTAGGGCGACGTCATCACACCATTCAGTTAATTCGCCCTCGTCAAGATAAGCACGATGAAGGACAAGAGCAAATAGGTTGGTCCGAGTTGTTGTTGCGTGGTTTACCCATTCCTCGATACCCACAGCTCAAGCTCGGTCTGCCCAGCAAGAAGGCCCTCATCAAAGCATGGAGCACCAAACGCCCTGATTTGGTACACATTGCCACAGAGGGTCCGCTGAGCTGGTCAGCCTTGCAAGCCGCACAAATTCTTCGCTTGCCTGTGACATCGGATTTTCGGACCAACTTTCACAGCTACTGCCAACACTACGGCATGGGTTGGTTAAGCAAACCCATCGTGGCCTATCTTCGCAAGTTTCACAACCGAACCGCCTTCACCATGGTTCCGACGCAGGCGATGAAGCATCAGCTAGAAGATATGGGTTTCAAAAATCTCCGAGTTGTGGCACGTGGTGTAGACACAAATCTGTTTCATCCCGACAAACGCAGTGAAGCCATGCGAAGCAGCTGGAACGCCACACCAGACACAATGGTGCTTTTATCAGTTGGTCGATTGGCTGCTGAAAAAAATTTAGAGTTGACTATCCAAACCTACCAAGCCCTCATCGCAACGGGTCGCAAAGTAAAAATGGTGTTTGCAGGCGATGGCCCCATGCGCGCCATGACTGAGTCTAAATGTCCAGATGCGGTCTTCATGGGCATGTGTACGCACGAGCAATTAAGCACGCTTTACGCCAGTGCTGACTTGCTGTTGTTCCCAAGCTTGACGGAAACCTTTGGCAATGTCACCTTAGAGGCGTTGGCCAGTGCCACACCCGTTTTGGCATTTGATTGCGCAGCAGCCAGCGACTTCATCACAGACCATAAAAATGGTTGGCTGATTGACAGCAACGAACCACACACTTACATCCAGCGAGCCTTAGACATCACCCACGACGCTGATACGCTGCGTGTTGCACGCGAGTTCACACGCGCCAGTGTGGCGCACTTAGGATGGGATGAAATCGCAGGTCAGATGGAAAGTATTTTCCAACGTGCCATTGAAGTCGGGTAATCAACGAAATTGGCGCCACAGCAGCAGACAAAGTGGCGCAATGCCTGCCACCAACATCACAGCCAACAGCAACATGATGTAGGTCAAGGGCATGCCAAACGCCAACAAACCACTGTAAGCTGCAAGCATCAAAAGCACGCTAAGGTTTTCATTGAAACCTTGCACAGCTACAGAGCGTCCCGAACTGAGCACTTGCATGCCACGATGTTGTAGCAATGCATTCATGGGTACCAGCAACATCCCGCCTGCAACGCCTACGCACAACAACAGCGGAATAGCAATCCACAACTCTGAAACCATGACCATCACTGGCAACAACACAGCCAGTAACAAGCCCCAGGGCAAAGCCTGTCGGGCAGAGTGCAACTTGAATGATCGCCCGGCCATGTAGGCCCCCACAATCACCCCAATGGCGACCAAGGCTTGCAAATAAGCACTGAACTTCAGCGTCATTCCCAGCGATTGTTGAGCCCAGACCAGCACGGCAAACTGCATCACCGCCCCCACCCCCCAATACAAGGTCGTGACATACAACGAAACACCACCGAGAGGATCGCGCCAAAGCTTTTGGTTGGATTTTAAAAAAGTAGAGATTCGGATGGCGTGCACAGTCAAAGGCGCTGAAGGACTGCGTTTATCCATGGATGAAAGCCCGACATTTAAGGCGGCAGCGGTCAGATATACCCCAATGATCACCACCAGTGCTGGCCATGTTTGGGTATGCGTCCAAAAGTTCATCGGTGCGCTTGACTCCGACAAACCCGTCAACGCACCGCCTAACGCAATGCCAAAAATCACTGAGAGCACCATTGATACTTCTATCCATGCATTCGCTCGCACCAAGAAACGCGCAGGAACAACTTCAGTGGCCAAGCCATACTTGGCAGGCGCATACACCGATGCAGCAAGTCCAATCACTGCAAATGCGCACAAGGGATGAACTCCGGCCAGCAACAAAACAACACCCACGATTTTGAGTGCGTTCATACAAGCCATCAAGCGGCTCTTAAAGAAAGCATCAGCCAAAGGCCCCACCACAGAGGCTAAAAGCACATAAGCCAATGTCAATGAGAATTTCAACAAAGGTGCCCACCAGCTTGGGTAGCCCTGCTCATTCAAAAAGTAGATGCCTAAGATGAGCAGCGCGTTATCGGCTAAACCAGAAGCGAACTGAGCACCAATTAAAAAATAGAAGCCTTTAGGCATTGAGTGCGGGCAACTCCATGACAACCGGATCCACACTGAGGTTAACCAAGTCATTGCGGCGGCCTACCCCTTGATAGGCAATACCTAAATCAGCCAAGGCATCAGGGTTGTACAAATTGCGACCGTCCAAAATATACGGCGTACGCATACTCAACTTCATGGTCTGGAAATCAGGGTTATGGAAATTTTTCCATTCTGTTAACACCATCAACGCATCCGCGCCATGCAAAGCGTCCATGTCATGGGGCACCAAGGTGAAGTTTTTGAGCAACCCGTCATGACCTGCGCAATCGATCCTCAGTGCGACCATCGCCTCTGGACCAGCCACGGGGTCATATGCAGTGACGTGAGCACCACGCTCTAACAAACTCTTGATCACGATACGACTGGGTGCTTCACGCATGTCGTCAGTGTTGGGTTTAAAAGCCAAACCCCAGACCGCAATTTTTCGCCCCGTTAAATCATTTCCCAAACGCTTGATCAAGCGATCAACCAGCAAAGTCTTTTGACGTTCATTCACTTGCTCGGTGGCACTCACCACAGCCATGTGCTGACCGTATGCCTGTGCAGTGCTGACCAACGCTTGTGTATCTTTTGGGAAACAACTGCCACCATAACCGCAGCCCGCATACAAGAAGCTGTAGCCAATCCGATTATCAGCACCAATACCGCGCCGAATTTGATCGACATCTGCACCCAAGGCATCTGCCAAGTTAGCCATCTCATTCATGAAGGAAATACGTGTCGCAAGCATGGCGTTGGCAGCATACTTGGTCAACTCCGCACTGCGCACATCCATCCACACTGTGCGTGAGTGATGACGGTTGAAACTGGCGTACAAATCGCCCATCATGCGCTGGCTTTTTTCATGGTGAATGCCATCATCAACACCGACCACGATGCGATCTGGACGCATGAAGTCATCAATTGCTGCGCCCTCCTTCAAGAACTCAGGATTGGACACCACATCAAACATTTCGGGTGACATGCCACGTTGCGTCAGCTCGTGTCTCACTGCAGCGCGCACACGGTCAGCCGTCCCCACAGGAACCGTAGATTTATTGACGATGAGTTTGAAATCTTTGAGGTTGCGTCCCACCATCGCGGCAACGGACAGCACATGCGCTAAATCTGCAGAGCCATCTTCTTGTGCAGGCGTTCCAACAGCAATGAACAAAATGTCACCATGATCAATGGCCATTTGCGCATCTGTTGTGAAGCGAATCCGGCCTTCAGCGTGATTACGGGACAACAACTCTTTCAGACCAGGTTCGTAAATTGGCACCTCGCCAGCCTGAAGCATTTCGACCTTGTCTTCGTCCTTATCAAGACACACCACTTTAAAACCGAGGTCAGACAAGCATGCACCTGTAACCAACCCTACATAACCAGAACCAATGACGGTGACTCGCATAAATTTCCTCCTGAATGCGTTCATCGTTACAGAACATGATGAAAGGAATAAGAAGGAATCAAGTCAATTCAATGACGACCAATCAAAAAAAAATGACTCAAAGAGTCATTTGCATCAGTTCAAAAATTATTCACGTCGTTCGCCAATGTGCAAGTCCCATGACCAAAATGACACGTAGGTAATTGGCTAAGTTATCGAGCCCTTCCACCTTGGACTCTTGCCCTGCCTGCTTGACCACAAAGGACTCATGGCGATGTGGAAACTCAATATGAATGACATCTGGCACAAACCCCACAGGGGATTGCATTCGTATTGCGGGAAACTGACCTTCAAAGCGATTGGTGCATGTAAATCTGCAATGCCTGTGTTTTGAAAACTCATCGATAGACTCTAACAATCGCGGAAGCAGTTGATCTTTGACATCTCGGTAATCCATCAAGCGATGCGTGTCACGCAAATAGCTTTCAAAGCTAGCGTCACTGAGACTATTTGGCAAAAAATACAAAAGGTTCACGGATGAACCTCCTCACGGCTCACACAAACGTCGCGATGTATTTGCACCAAATGCTGCTCAAACAATCGCGTGGATTCATCCCAACTGAATGACAGGGCCTGAGCTCTAGCTTCTGCGCGCGGCACTTTCAATGCTTCCAAACTGGCGTAAGCTAAATCTTCGTGCAGTACACCACCTTTGCGGTCGTGAGGATAGTTGGTATCGAGGCGCAGAACCTCCAAGGGACCATCGACTGGATAAGCCGCCACCGGCGTTCCACACGCCATGGCTTCGAGCATGACCAAACCAAAAGTTTCGTTTCGACTGGGAAATGTGAAGACATCGGCACTGGCGTACACGCGTGCCAGCTCATCACGCGGCAATACGCCTAACCAACGCACGTGGTGAAATTTGCCTTTCAGCTCTTTTTCAAGCGGACCAACACCGCACACGACTTTACTTCCATGCCATGGCATGGCCAAAAAGCTGTCGATATTTTTTTCATACGATACACGGCCCACATACAAAGCAATTGGGCGTGGTAAGTCATCTAAGCCAGTGTGGTGCCCCACCGTCTCTGCGTAGCGAAATAATCGCATGTCCACACCATGTGTCCAGCTACGTAAATTTTTAAAACCCCAACCATCTAACAAACGCATGACACCTTGCGTTGGAACCAAGACACCTGCTGATGGCTTATGAAAATGACGAAAAATGCCATAGCCAATCCAAAGCGGGATGCGTAAAGCAGCTTTCAAAACCTCTGGGAATCGGGTGTGAAATGCGGTAGTAAATGGCAAATCATGCTTCAAGCAGTACTTGCGTGCAGCCCATCCCAAAGGGCCTTCCGTCGCCACATGAATCACATCTGGCTCAAACGCCTCCAACTGACGCGCCAATTGGAGATACGGTTTGACAGCCAAATCAATACCAGCGTAACCAGGGCATGGGCGTGTTTTAAATAAATCAGGGTGAATCACCTCCACCACATGACCTTTGGCATTGAGTTGGTCCACCAGCTCCACCAAAGTGGTCACAACGCCATTAATTTGGGGACGCCATGCGTCTGTGATGAGAGCAATTTTCATGCGGCTTTAACCAGTTGAGGTTTTTCTAATACAACGGGTTCTGTCTGCCAATAAAGCAAAGACAACTCACCTTGTGCATTTTCAACCAACGCGCTGCGACTCTCTACCCAATCACCATCGTTGCAATACAACACGCCATTCACATCTCGAATTTCAGCACGGTGAATATGCCCACAGACCACGCCTTGATAGCCATGCTTAGCTGCTTCATGTGCCACTGCATTTTCAAAATCGGTGACGTAATTCAAAGCCTTCTTGACCTTGTGCTTGAGGTAGGCCGAAAGCGACCAATATGGCAAACCCAAACGGCCGCGCATATTGTTCAAGTAACGGTTGAGCTTGAGCGTGAACTCGTACAAATAGTCACCAACATAAGCTAACCACTTGGCTTGCTGTACTACTGCATCAAAGTAATCGCCATGAATCACCCAGAGCTGTCGGCCATCGGCAGTTTTATGCACAGCTTCCTCCAGCACTTCAATGCCACCAAAATGATGGTCTAAAAAATGGCGTGCAAATTCGTCATGGTTGCCAGGCACATAAATGACGCGACAGCCTTTGCGTGCTTTGCGCAATAACTTTTGAATCACATCATTGTGTGCTTGTGGCCAGTACCAACGGCGACGCAATTGCCAGCCATCAATGATGTCACCCACCAAGTACAAATAGTCACTTGTGTTTTCCTTCAAGAAATCCAGCAAAGCGTCTGCTTGGCACCCAGGTGTACCCAAATGCAGGTCGGAGATGAAGATGGCTCTGTAGTGCATCAAGCGCCCAAAAAGTGTTTGCGATAGCGCGGTGGCATGTCGTTGATCTTCATCAGCATGGGCAAGTCGGCGGTGTTGAAGTCTGGGTCCCACGCTGGTGCGCCCAAAACTTTGGCGCCTAATCGCAAGTAGCCTTTGATCAACGCAGGGGGTTCAAACGCAGGGTTGACTTCCCACTGCTCCACAGGTAACGCCAAACGCGGTGTCACTTGGTTTTCAATGTCAGCCAAATGTGTTTTCTTGAGTTGGTGCCAAATGCTGGCTGCCACTTCACCACTCACCACGCCTTGGTGCAACATGGGAATACTGGCACACCCAATCATCACATCTAACTTGTTGCGTACCATGAACTCCGCCAATGCGCCCCATAAAGCCATGATCACGCCGCCGTGACGGTGCTCAGGGTGTACGCAGCTTCGACCCAGTTCGACCATGCGTTCGCGGTATTGGCGTAAACGTGTGAGATCAAATTCGAGGTCTGAATACGTACTACCAATACGTTTGGCTTGTGCGGGCGTCAACACGCGGTAAGTACCAATGACTTGTTCGGTTGCATCGTCACGGATGATGAGGTGCTCGCAGAAATCATCAAATAAATCGATGTCATGGCCAGGAATGCTGTCTTTCAAACGCGCGCCCATCTCGCTAGCAAACACGTCATAGCGTAGACGCTGTGCTTCACGTACCTCGTCTTGGTGCTTGGCCCATTCAACAATCAGGGCTGGGCGATTTTCAGTTTTTTGGGCAGAGACAGAAACTTTTTGAGCGTCAAGATCGTTTCGATGAAGCGACCCCCGAGGCACATCGATGAACGACAAGGGCATGGTTGGGTTTGGCAGTTCTTTCATGGTCTGTCCTTAGTGAATCAATGACGCTAATTCTTATCAGCGCATGTGAATCAACCAAGAAGGTTGCGTGAAATATTCGTGACAAAGAGCATCAAAACATTCACCAATTTGTCACACACAAACCATATGCTCATCAGCCAACTATGCTGATTAAATATTTACGACTCCTTCGCGCCTTTGGCCATGCTTTTTGGATTTTGTGGATCAGATTTCCGCGCTTAAGCCGAGAGAAAAAACTAGAAGCCATTCGAACCTGGTCCCAACACACCTTAGACATTTTGGAAATTCAAGTGGTGCACGAAACACCCTTGACACATTTAGCCAACGAAGAAGCACCGCGCTTGTTGGTGGCCAATCATGTGTCATGGGTAGATGCACTCATCATCCAAACCATTCAGCCCAGCATTTTTGTGGCGAAGTCAGAAGTCAAAAGCTGGCCCATCGTGGGCAGCATTGCCACCGGATGCGGCGTGGTATTTGTCGACCGTGGATCACCCAGCTCGGCTCGGCGCATGGTGGACGAACTCTCAAGCGCTCTGCATCACGGCTATTGCGTAGCAGGCTTTCCTGAAGGCACCAGCAGCGAGGGCAGCACCGTCAGTCTGTTTCATGCCAACTTGTTTGAAGCAGCAATCAACCACAACATCCAAGTGCAACCTTTGGCCATTCGCTACACCAACCCACAGACAGGCGCGCTGTGTTTGAAAGCCGCCTTTATTGGAGACATTGGATTTGTACAGTCGTTGCACCAGGTGATGAGCAGTCGCGCTGGAATTCAAGCCAAGGTGTATGTAGGTGACATGCTCTCGCCTGAAGGGCATTCGCGCAGGACCTTGGCGCATCTCTCACATCGAAGCGTGAGCAACCAACTGGAGCTGCTCAACGCTTAGGCGACACACGCAAGGTTTGCGCATGACTTCGGGATTTACTTGGCGATCGACATCACCAAATCTGGCAACCCAGTGGCGAACAGTGGCAACCACGAAATGAGCAACGTACCGACAAAAATTGCCAGCAAAGCAGGCGCCACAGATGCCGCCACCGTGCGAATGGGTTGCTTGAACACCGCAGATGCAAAATAAATATTCATGCCTGCGGGTGGGCATAAAAATCCCATTTCCATGTTGGCTAAAAAAATGATGCCAAAGTGCACGGGGTCAATGCCGTAGCTGATGGCCAAGGGCAATAGCAAAGGCACCAACACCACGATTGCGGCATAAATTTCCATCAACGCACCCGCGGCGAACAAGAACACATTAAGTGCCAACAAAAACACCCATTTGTTTTGCGTGACGCTTTGCACCCACTCGGTGGCCAGGTCTGGAATGCCCGCATCCACCAAGTAGTTGGTCAAGCCCAAAGCCATACCCAGAATCAACATCACACCACCAATGATTTGGGTGCACTGTGACAAACAGTCGCCTAACTTTTTGGCATCCAACTCACGGTGTGCAAAGGCTTGGGTGAGCACCGCGTAAATAGCGGTGAGTGCTGCACTCTCGGTGGGTGTGGCAAAACCGCTGGCCAAAGAGCCAATGGCCACCACGGGGGCCAACAGCTCCCACTTGGCGAGCCACGCTGCATCACACAAAGCCTGCATGCTGAAGGTCGATTCGGCAGTCGAGTCTGTGCGAATCACGTCTTGGCGCAGGTAACCGCCAAAAATCAGCAAACACACCACCATGACCACAGCAGGCACGATGCCCGCCAAGAACATGGTGTTGATGGGCACACGCGCAATGATGGCGTACATGATGAGCGGCACCGATGGTGCCAACAACACACCCAGCGCACTGGCGCTCGTCACCAAGCTGATGCCTTTGCGTTCTGGGTAGCCCACACCTTGCAATAGGGGTAAGAGCAGACCACCCAAAGCCAAAATCGTCACGCCGCTGCCACCCGTGAAGGCGGTGAAGCAAGAGCACAACACCGTGGCTGCAATCACGGTGCCGGTTTTGCCACCACCAAATAAAGCGACAAACACCGCACCCAAACGCTGCGCCGCACCCGTGCCCGCAAAGATCAATCCAGCCAAAGTGAACAGTGGCAACGCAGGCAACGATGGGTTGACCGTGATTTGGTAATGCGACAAAGCAATAGAGGCCAGCGGCAAACCGTCTTGCCAAAACAAAGCCAATGCCAAGCCGCCCAACACCGCAAAAATCGGTGCACCACACGACAGCAGCAACACCAGCGCTGCAATCCAAGGCCAAAGCGGCAGCGCTTCACCATCAAAGCTGTAACCCAGACAAGCACCCAGCAACGGCGCAACCAGCGCACCTGTCCACTTCAAGTGCCACCGCGTGCTGCAACGCGCACCCAACTTCAAAGCCAAACACGCAAAACCAATCGGCATAGCCGCTTCAACCCACCACACGGGCACGCCATACGCCAGCATTTGCTCGGCCGACATTTCGCTTAACACCAGCTGACCACTGGCCCATGCCAACACACCGCACACCGCCGCTGCACCCAACTGCCCCAACGCATATAAGCGGGGCAACATCACACCCAAGCTGGTGAGGTGGCCAAATCGCTCCGCGGCAATCGCACCGGCCATGGCCATGAGCAGCCCCAAGTGCTGCACCACCACAGGTGCGTTATCAATGCCCTTGCCCATCATGGGGCGCGACAAAATTTCGACCAGTGGAATCAAGGCCATCAAGACCAGCGCCAAGGCAGCCAGCCCTATATCAGCCTGTGTCAGGCCACGCAGCAATCGACCCATCATTTGCCTTTGCCTGCGCGGTAGGCCTTGAGGTGACGGAACACCTCGTCAAAGGTCTCGGCGGGCACCAAAGTGCCGCGAATGCGTGGGTACAGTTTTTCGGCCAGGTCATTCCAAGCACGCATTTGCTCGGCGTTGGGTTTATTCACAATCAAGCCGCGTTTTTTCATGGCTTCCACCGCTTCTTCCACTTCTTGACGGGCTTTGGCACGCAGCTGCACACCGGCTTTTTCGCCTGCGGCACGAACTGCCACTTGGGCTTCGGGGCTCATGTCGTCCCATGCTTTTTTGGTCACCACCAAGGCACCCACGATGGGTGCCCAGTTGATCTCCAACATATTGGGTGCCATGGTGTAGACCTGACTGGCCAAGGCAAAGTAAGGCGTCGACGGCACCACGTTGATCATGCCGGTTTGCACCGACGGCAAGATGTCACTGGTCTCAAGAGGCACCGGCGTGTAGCCCATGCTCTTCATGATTTCTTGCTGGTCAGCCTCGCCACCCCAGGCAAAGAACTTCATCTTTTGATAGTCCTCAGGTTTAAAGGCAGCGTCTTTCGAAAAGAAACGCACCCAGCCTGCATCGCCCCAAGCCAACACCACAAAGCCTTTGTCGAGAAACTTTTTCTCCATGGCGGGGCGCATTTTTTCCCGCACATAGTCGACCTCGTCCCATGTTTTGAACAGCAAGGGCATGGATTGCAATGCAGCAATAGAAGGCTCAATTTCTCTCAAGCCGACCACCGACAACAAAGCACCTTGCAACTGGCCAATGCGCATGCGACGAGCCAGCTCGGTCTCGCCGCCTTGGCTGCCATCGGGGTACACCACAAACTTGGCATTGCCGCCTTGCGCGTTGCGCCAGACCTCGCCCACTTCCATCAGCTGGCGGTGGTAGAGCGAATTTTTAGGGGCCAAGGTGCCCATGCGCAACTGCTTGTCAGGGGCAGACCAAGACGCGGTTTGCGCACACAACAAGCCCACGGCCACACACACTTGCAAACATGATTTCAATAATTTAGACATTCACGGCTTTCAAAAAAGATCATCAACGGATGAGAGCAACCACTGCGCGCGCTCGCGCATGACAACGTTCTGCAAACTGCGGTGTTGTTGGCTGATGTCCAGCGCTTGCATCAACAACTGCTCAAACTGCTTGCGGTCTTCTGCGGGCAAGGCCACGCCTTCTGCTTTGGCGACATACGGACCTGCTTCTTGACCCTTGCCTAAAGCAATGGCTCGGTCGTAATAGGCTTGCGCTTTTTGGCGCGAGCCCCCGACCTTGGCACCTTCCAAGGTGCCCATCAAACTAGCCAAAGCGCCTTGGCCATACGTGGGGTCAACCTGCCAAGCCAACTCGGCCAAGCGCATGGATAGCGGCAAATCAGCCACCACATTGGGGTCATCCTTAGACATCGAAATCCAGCCACCCAAAGATGCAGCTGCCCAATATGCCAAGGGCACTTGGGCTTGCGTCAGGCGCGGTTGTTTTTGAGGATCGATCTGTCGTAGCGCCACCGCAAAGCCTGGTTGGCTGCGCTCTAACGCGTTCATGGCATGGTGATGCGCGCGCGCATACATGCGACCCGCGCGCTCACGCAGTTGAGCCGCATTTTTTGGCTGCTTGGCATCCAGCTTTTCAGCATCAAAGGCCACGAAGGCATAGGCATATTGTGTGAAGCCAGCAGACACCGACTCGGCCAATTTCAAGTGACCTGGGGTTTCTTTGAGTACCGACTCGGAGAACTTTAAATAAAAGGCACTGGCCTCACGGGCCAGCTGCAAATCGTCTTCACTGGACATGCCTTGCCCTGACAAAGCTTGTGCAGTTTGCTCCAACACAAAGGGACGAACGGCACAGCCGGACAGAGCGAGTAGCAGCGCCAAACTAGAAATAAAACGATAAGTAATAAGGTCACCTCATGCGAGTGTTTTGACGACAACGTTGAAAAATGTAAGTCAGCCATATGAATATTCAATGACAAAGCGTCATCAAGTTGAAACAGTCGATGGCAACAATTTACGCAAAGGAAATGACCATGAGCGATCAACACAAACTTGACGAAGCACAAATCCAGCGCCTGCGCGATGACATCTTGGACACGCTTGATGAAGAGCTGGAGATGTCGATTGACGAGGAAGGTGACAACACCGATCGCGTCAAATACTTCCGCGAACTGCTGCGTTTGCAAGGCGAGTTGGTGAAGCTGCAAGACTGGGTGGTGGCCACCAAACAAAAAGTGGTGATTCTTTTTGAAGGTCGCGATGCCGCAGGCAAAGGTGGCGTGATCAAGCGCATCACGCAGCGCCTCAACCCACGCGTGTGTCGCGTGGCTGCCCTGCCCGCCCCCAACGACCGCGAGCGCACACAGTGGTACTTTCAGCGCTATGTGGCGCATCTGCCCGCAGCGGGCGAAATTGTGCTGTTTGACCGCAGCTGGTACAACCGCGCGGGCGTCGAGCGCGTGATGGGTTTTTGTAATGACAATGAGTATGAAGAGTTCTTCCGGACTGTGCCCGAGTTTGAAAAAATGTTGGCACGCAGCGGCATCACACTCATTAAGTATTGGTTCTCTATCACCGACGACGAACAGCACGCGCGATTCTTAGGCCGCATCCACGACCCACTCAAACAGTGGAAACTCAGTCCGATGGACCTAGAGAGCCGCCGCCGCTGGGAAGACTACACCGTGGCCAAAGAAACCATGATTGAGCGCACACATATTCCAGAAGCCCCCTGGTGGGTGGTGCAGGCGGTGGACAAAAAGAGTGCGCGCTTGAATTGCATTCACCATTTGCTTGCGCACTTCAACTATCACGAAATCGAACACCCTGAAATTCAGTTGCCCACGCGTGTGCGCAACCCTGACTACATTCGACACCCCGTGCCCGATGACATGATCGTGCCTGAGAAATACTGAGCTCTAATTTTCACAGCAGCGTCATAAAACATCAGTAAATTAATAAGCCATGGACCCAATTCATGAAAACCTACAAAAGCAAAGACGTGGGTTAAACAGAGTCATTCATGCGCTAGGTTACTCATTGCAAGGCTTGCAAGCCGCCATACACGAGACCGCATTTCGCCAAGAGGCTTACCTCGCGATGGTCATGATTCCGTTGTCGTTTTATGTAGGCGTCAACTGGGTTGAAATTTCACTTCTTTCTGGATCGGTCATCTTTGTTTTGATAGTTGAACTCTTAAACACGGGCCTCGAGTCTGCCATTGACCGCGTTGGCCCGCAGTGGCATGACCTGTCTAAACGCTGCAAAGACTTGGGCAGCGCCGCTGTGCTTCTAAGCATTGTGTTGTGCATGGGCGTTTGGCTCTCTGCTTTATTGATCAAGTTCTCTCGCTACCTCTGACGCCTATGCGTGTCAGACTGGGTCTGATCGAAATCGTCTGCCTGGCTATTCCATGTCACTTAAAAATTTGATCGATATGTTGAACAAACAAAAACTAGTGGATGGCATGGTTCACAGTCAACAAATGCACAAGCACGACTTTGTGGAATCGCTGCTACAAAAGCAGCACGAAGCAGAGCTGCTCAACTTCATCGCCAAACAAAGCTCGACCGAATTAGGTGGCTACCTAGACGCTCTGCCCTTAGACGATGCAAAGAAGTTATGGAGTAAGTTGCCTAGCGAACGTGAAAACGATGTGTTGTGGGAAATCTCAGATGAACGACGTGTCGATTTAGCTGGTGACCGTCAACCTGGCTTTGAAGACAGCAAGATCAATGTGTACGAACTGATCGATGGGCGTTTGAGAAACCTACCTATCTCAGGCCGCAAAGATTTAGAAGGGGCTAAGCCTATTTGGGTGGACTTGATCAACTCAACCAAGGCAGAGCGTGTGTTTGTGGGCTCACACTTTGGTGTGGAGCTGCCAGACCCCATCGAAGCCACCGACCTTGAAGTGAGCGCTCGGTTTCATGTGGAAGAAAACGACGATATCCACCTTCACTCTAACTTTTTACTCGACCGTGAAGGTAGTTCCAAAAGCGTGCCTGTGGCCTTTATCCTGCACGGTGGTATTTTGTTTTCGCTGCGCAACGAAGAGTTATCTGTCTTTCGTTTACAGCGCCGTCGTGCGCTGACGCAGCCCGGCTACGTCACAGACTGCGTGGATTTGCTACTCGACCTTTACGGCGCAGACGTCGAAGTATCTGCAGACTCACTTGAAAACATTTATGCCAAGCTGGGGGTGGTTGGTCGCCATGTGTTGAGCGAAGCCATCACCGACCAAGAAGCCGCAGGCATCTTGGCGGACATTGCCGAAGAGGAGGACCAAAACGGGCGCATTCGCAGCAATATTTTGGATACCCAACGGGCGCTGAGTTTTTTGATGCGTGGACGGTTACTAACACCCGATCAAATCTCCGATGCCAAACAAATTCTACGTAACATCGACTCACTCAACAGCCACACAGCGTTCTTGTTTGACAAGATCAACTTCTTGATGGATGCCACCATTGGCTTCATCAACATCAACCAAAACAAACGCGTGAACCAACTCACCGTATTCAGCGTGGTGTTCATGCCCATTAACATTTTGGCCGGCGTGGGCGGCATGTCTGAGTTTTCAATGATGACTGAGGGCACGCCTTGGCCGTTGGCGTATGGCGGCTTCTTGCTGGGCTCGGCCTTCATTGGCTTGATCACCTACGTTTTACTGAAGCACTTTGAGAAAAAACGTCTGAAGAAAACCATCTGATCGAACACCATGTCACACCATAAACACGAAACAACCAAAATCAGTGGCGACGGCTTGCGCTACAGCAGCAAGAAAAACGGCTCACCTTTTGAAGGTACAGGACGAACGGGCGAGATGATGAGTTGCATCAAATGCGGCACACACAAGCCGCGCTCCACAGGCTCATTTCGTCGCTTCTTGAATGCCAGTCATTTCTTTTGCGGCGACTGCCGCGTGGTTCCCTCTTAAGGCTGCAAACGCCAACGGTTGGCGGGAAATATCAGCTTGAACTGAGAGCCATGTCCGACCTCACTGGTGATGGCCAAGCTGCCGCCATGGCGCTGCATCACATGCTTGACGATGGCCAGCCCTAAGCCAGTGCCACCCGATTCGCGTGAACGGCTGCGGTCCACACGGTAAAAACGCTCGGTCAGTCGTGGCAAATGTTCAGCAGCAATGCCAGCACCTGTGTCACGCACAGCCATCAGCAAAGACCCATCGATCCCTTGGTCCACCGACACGAAAATGCTGCCACCTGCTGGGGTGTAACGCACGGCGTTGCTCACCAAGTTCGACAAGGCGCTTTGTAGCTCACGCGGCTCACCTATCAACACCACATTGACCAAGGTCTCGGGAAGTAAAAACTCGATGTGATGCGCGTGTGCCCCATTTACAATGACTGCAGACAATCCACGCGCTTCTTGCTCACACGATTGCAACAAGCGCTGCAAAGGTAAGTGATTTTGGTAGCTTGGAACAGGACTACCTTCTAAGCGTGAGAGCGTCAACAAGTCTTCCACCAAGCCTTGCATGCGATTGGCCTGAACAGCCATCAAAGCCAAATAACGTTTTTGTTCTTCAGCGGTTAAATCCAGGGTTTGCAGGGTTTCCACAAAACCAGACATGACGGTGAGTGGCGTACGGATTTCGTGGGAGACGTTGGCTACAAAATCACGGCGCATGGCTTCTGCTTGCTCGAGCATAGTGACATCACGGGTCAACAGCAGCTGCTTGCCTTCGCCATAGCGGTGGCGCTGCACCGCGATGCGCACAGGGCGCTCCACGCGATGTCGGTGCCCTGCCATGACGACGGGCTCCACAGGCTGCTCAACCGCCATATAAGCTGTGAACACGGGGTCACGCAGCAAGTTGCCCACACGCTGCATCACATCGCGTTCAGGGTGAATACCAAGCTGCATTGCCGCCGTTTGGTTACACCACTCAATTTGCCCATTGGCATCCAACATGACCACCCCATTGGGCGACGCTTGGATAGCGGACAAAAAATCTTTCAGACGCTGCTCACCTGCGTCAATGCTGCGCTCTCGCTCGCGTAACAGTTTGCGGGCTCGGTCTAAAACAACACCCCACCAGCCTGACATTTGCGGAGCAATACCTAAATCGCCTTTGCGCAGCCATGAGCGCACACGGTAGCCACGCCAAGCATCGACCAACATCCAAACCATGCCGGCCAACAAAGCACCAGCCAACACAGCCGTGGTGGTTTGAGGCTTGTCGTTCATCACGGCCCATGAGAATCCGACCGCTGCCCCGAAGGCTAAGAAAGAAAAAAAAGAAAAAAAGCGACTGATCACATGAACCTTGGCGAGGTTTTAGGGTTGATGGGTGATCCTATATCCTACGCCACGCACCGTTTCCACCATGGCACCCGCTTGGCCCAAGGCCTCACGCAAGCGCTTGACATGCACATCGACCGTGCGCTCTTCGATGAACACATGGTCGCCCCATACGCGATCGAGCAACTGGCTGCGGCTGTGCACACGTTCTGCGTGATGCATCAAATAATTGAGCAACTTGAATTCTGTGGGGCCGAGTTTGATGGCTTGGTCGTTGAAGCTCACACGGTGCGTAGAACCGTCCAATTGCAAACCACCGATGCGCACCACATCACTGGCTTGTTCAGGCGCACGGCGGCGCAGCACTGCGCGAATGCGAGCCAACAATTCTTGGGTTGAGAATGGTTTGGTAATGTAATCATCCGCACCTGCATCTAAACCCGCAATTTTGTCGGGTTCGTCGCCGCGCGCCGTGAGCATCAAGATGGGCGTGGTCTTGGTGCGGGGGTCTGCACGCCAGCGACGCGCCAACTCCAAACCACTTTGGCCAGGCAACATCCAATCCAACAAAATCACATCCGGCAAAGCCTCATCAATATGTTTTTGGGCGGCAATGCCATCCGAAGCCAACAAGGGCAACATGCCGTTATGACGCAAATTGATTGAGATAAGTTCTGCAATCGCGGACTCATCCTCGACCACCAAAACACGCGCAATTTTCATCTTCAAAAAACTTTCAATCAGCTCATCGATGATTCAACATCCGCCAACGGTGTGTGACGCACGTCTTCACCCTTCACGATATAGATGATGAATTCAGCAATGTTTTTGGAATGATCGCCAATGCGCTCAATGGCCTTGGCGATAAACAGCAAGTCCAAGCTGGCAGAGATGGTGCGTGGGTCTTCCATCATGTAGGTGATGAGCTTGCGCACAAAGCCATCAAACTCTTTGTCGATCTCGTTGTCTTCACGCAAGATGCTCACTGCCATGGGCACATCCAAACGGGCAAAGGCATCCAAGGCTTTACGCAACAGGCCTGAAGCCAACTCTGCCGATACGCGCAAGTCGCTTGAGGGCAAAGAACGTGGTGCAGAACCTTCGATGATGGACTTGACCATGCGCGCGATCTTGGCAGCTTCATCACCCACGCGCTCTAGATTGGCCGTGGTTTTGGACATGGCCATGAGCAAGCGCAAATCGCGTGCAGTGGGTTGGCGGCGGCCAATGACGGAGGCGATTTCACGATCGATCTCAACTTCGAGGCTGTTGACTTTGTTCTCAGTCACCAAAACATCGTCGGCCGCTTCAGGGCTGAACTGCGACAAAGCAAAGACGGCCTGGCGAATTTGTGATTCCACCAATCCGCCTAACTCCATCACATGCGAGGAGATGTTGTTGAGGTCGGAATCAAACTGTGAGGACAGGTGTTTTTCTGGCATGG
>ERZ650308.409-NODE-409-length-23015-cov-17.407404_pt1 | contig 23015 bp, 50 predicted proteins | sample MGYA00376244_ERZ650308 | MGnify/ENA primary metagenome ERZ650308 (study PRJEB26733, sample SAMN07839295) | wastewater metagenome | biome: small river; feature: stream; material: water | place: USA: North Carolina | collected 2016-04-26 ... | reverse complement strand
TTGAACTTAGGCTGCACAGGAAAGCCCTTGAAACCAAACTTCAACCATGAAGCTGCTTCCTTGAAAGCATTAACATCTGTGGGTTTTACAGCATAACTGATCTCAAATCCATCAGGCTCAGTAGTGGGGTTCTCACTTGTCAGAGTAATTCTCGGTGTACCAGAATCTGCACGACTGATAAAGTATGTACGCTCAGTGCCCTTGTGACGAGACTTCAATGTAGCTGCATCAGTATAAGCAAAGACTGACTTAGAGCCTAGACCAAGATAGCCTGTCTGCTTGTTAGTCTGGCCTTTAGATGAACTAAACAAGCAGGTCATATGACTGAGAATCTGCTCGTGGCTCAGACCTGGACCTTTGTCACGGATAGTAACGGTCGGCTCTAGTGCTGTCGGAAGTTTAACCTCGAAATCTTCTGTATGGTCTGCTTCCACATGGGCATCAGCAGCATTCGTCATGTACTCTCGTAGAGGACTCAGAACTTTATCTGTGTAGAGAGTATCAATGGTTGCTGCGAATGCTTCAGCGGTAGCATTCATTGAGTAGTCTGACGTATCAAACTCGTCGCTGATAACTACTTCAACATCTTTCTTAAGTGGAATCATCCTTCTTCTTTCATGTCACCTGGACTTATTATGATAATCTGTATAGTTTCTTTTGCGTGCCCTTCCACCCACTATATCAGAAATATGAGCAGGAGTAACATCAAATTGGGCGGCAATTATATTTACCCTAAGTCCTTCTTCTCTAAGTTTATAAATTTCAAAAACTTGACTATCTGATAGTGTGCTGGTTCCCACTTTTTCGCCCCAAAGATGTCTACCTTTATTGACTTTATCTATCATGTTATCTTTAGGCGTACCAAGAAAAAGATGGCCAGGGTTGACACACGGTGGATTGTCGCTCGTTTTATCTAAGCGTTGATTAATTTTTTCTAGTAAATCTGCCATCCTCTTATTTTAGCAGAAAAACTAGCGACTGTCAAGGTATCCAGGTAGCGAAGGTATGTTCGTCTACGGTATATATGACCCGTCGCACGCCAGCTATTCTGAGCATTCTTTGACAATTGACGCAAGGTTTTGCCATACTTGGGAGCCCGTTTCTACCGACTCTAGCCAGGTACAGGGTCGCCCGAGAAGGATTGCCACATCTTGATAGGCAATCCTTCTCGGCATGGACACTGATAAGCTCTTTAACTCCTGCTACCTTGAAGTCGCACTGACTTGGATCACTATTAAGACGTGACTGCCCTACACTGAGAACAGACCCACCTTTCACAGCAATCGAAGCCAACCTCCACTTAGGATAATACTCATTACTTTCTGCAATCTTAACAGCGAGTTGTAGAAACCGAGGAAACTCGGTGACTCCCTTTAGTCATGGCTTCACTCCTGATACTCGAATCTTATGGCCATCTTCATATTCAATTTCGATATCTTCGGCGTAGGCTCCATCCCCAAGACCAAGAGTTTCGATTTGAGCACCTTGGCCGATAAGACGTAGAACCTCTGAGACAGACTGGCCTTTCTTAGGACGCCACTCAGCATCAAAAAGATAGTTTGACTCAGCCTTGGTCAGACCAAGTTCAATAGCTGCCGCTACATTGACGAGAATAACAGCGTCATTACCTCTGGTAATTTCTTCCCAGTTATCCCCAGGCATCCATCGATCTGTGATCTCATCAAACCATGCGGTATCAGAATACGTTGGCTTCCAGTTTGTCTCATGAACTGCGGTACCGGCAATACAGAAAGCCGTTCCACAAGGAGTCTTTTCCTTCGGAGCGCCCCATACAGTTTGGTTCCAAGCTTCAGGGAAAACTTCAAGATAATCTGCAATCTGATTCAGAAGCGGAGTATTTCGAATAGGGTTCTTTCTGAACTCATCATCACCCGTCCGGTAACGACTGCGGAGAATCGGTCGGTTAAGGACACGCCTAGCCTGAGCGGTCCAACGACCAGACTTAGTAACGGCAGGATGACCTGGCTTAAGATCTGATGGCTTAATAGTTGCTGCTGGCATCAGTTAGCACTCGCCTTCGCACTGCCGCCCAGAAGAATGCTGAGCAGAAAACCAATTGCAAAAGATGCCGGGAAAAACCCTAGCGGGACGCCCGTGATACCCTCATTATAGAGAATACCGGCGACAAGCATAACAAGCCATCCCCAGAATGCTGCCCCAAGAGCAACTGCTACTAGTACTCCAATGATAAATCCAATAACTTTCATTTTATTTTCCTTTTCTTTTGTTAAATTAGACAGTGCTGCCGTGGTGTAGCATGTAATCCACCCAGTGATCGTACATCAGAGTTTCATAGTCATTCTTGGGCCGGTCGCCCAGCTGGTTCATGTACCAGACAATAAAGCCTGCAGCCTTATCACTGATAATGTCATCAGGACCAAGCGCCTCAATTTCATCGAGGATAAGTTCAATCTCACTAATCATAGGTTTAGTTCTTTCATCTTGTTGATTACGGTTCGCTTCAAGTCGGCCTTATCGGCTTCATCACTAGAGCTTTTATCCCAGTTTGACCAATTATCTACAAATGCCTCGAACTCTTTCCAGTCAAGAATATCTAAATCTTCTATAGATCTATAACCTTCGAAAGGAATAGGGCAGGAACATCCTGAGTCATGAGCCCAATAAAGTTTACCTTCCTTTTCAAAGACTAGGACTGTATCGTATTCATATCCTCCGGCAAGATCTAGTTGATCAATCAAAGTCAATCCAAATTTCTCTGGACTATGATAGACATTATCGTAATAGCTCATTTTACTCTTTCATATGCTAGCTGACTCGGATTAAACAGATCAACAGCGAGTTTCGTCGCTTCTTCTAGTCTACCCTTTTTGGACTTCGTTGTCAAAACCTTGTAGTTAAGGTCGAAATTCTTACACAGATTGATCCAATAGTCATCTGTACTTTCACGAACCTTGCCACCATAACGCAGCGGATCTTGTTCGAAAGGAATATTACTTGGACAGACGATGTAGAGGTCTGATTTACTAGACCTTGCGTCAGACATCAGGCTCAGATCTTCAGGGCCATCGTTCCAGAGATGCCAGTAACCTAGAGTACTGAACAGGTCAGTATCTTGAAAGATGAAAGGCTTGTCCAGCGCTAGATCCGTGGCTTGCTTCTGGAGAACTTTCTGACCTCGATGAATACTTTTCATCTTGGCTACAGTGATATCCGAGCCAACCATTTCGAGATAAGGTCTAGCATACTCTGGAATAGCAATGCCGTCTAGTGCGGTAGCTAGTGCATTTGCCAAAGTGGTTTTACCGCAGTTATGAACAACAAATTTGTCAGCTACATAGTTATGATATGGTGTTAACATTTTGATATCGTAAGTATGACGCTCACCTACAGCTTGAATTTTTGTAATTTTATCCGTAACCACTGTAAACCGTAAATTGTTATGACGTTCTAGGGCATGGAGCCTACCGTGTTCTGATGCAGAGATCAATTCTAGATTATTGATGTCATCATTCAGGGGATTTTCATCTAGGTGATGAATGTGATCTTCTGTATCCAGAAAAATCATTCCTGCAATATCATGATTTTTAAATTTTGCTCTATATTCTTCTAAGGTTAGCCCATTCATATGAGCTTCGTATACGGCTCTATTCCTACGAATTCGAGAGTATCGGTACTCGATGCCATTTTCAGTGACAGTTTTAAGGCCAGCCTTAGGATGAATAGGTTCTAGTGTAATCTCTAGTCTGCCATCATACTTATTGTTGTCTGCTCTGCCATCACACTCGTAGCGAGTTCCATTGTGGATGGAAACTTCATCACCAACATCGAGATCACTTAGACAAACATACTGTCCGGCCGAGTGAAATTTATGATCTGCCGTTCCCGTAATTTCATATCCTAGCGATGTAGTCACTGTAAAACAATTTTTCAACCCAGTGTCGACCACATCGGTAATCTGGTTCATAAAGATGCGACCCTCATCGTTCATACAGGGTGCGAAGTACTCAGATTCAAGTGTTTGAGGTCGGAGATATCTACCCGACCCTGGTTGCAATTTGTTATGAAAATTGTACCAAAGAGTTTCGATGGACCCACCCTTAGAATTTTGACGGCGACCTTTCTTTGTGCGCTTTTCAAAATTAATAAAAGTGTCTGCATCTAGGCAGGATTCTGCACCGAAAATCGTAATCTTCTTACGAAGAAAGCCCTGAAATGATGGTAGAATGTAAGAGAAATTCTTGAGCGGATCTTTCCTTACATCCGTTGCACAACCTGGTCGCATTGAACGATCAGGGTCATACGGCATAAACTGGGCGTTCATCACTTCAGCAAGTTTCTTGCCGTATGAATCAGAAGCTACAATAGTATCGCCTTCACGGAAACCTTTATTTTGCAGAATACGTCTCCACGTTTGCCAAAAAGCAGTATCCTTATCATCTTTAGGAACCTGTTGGATAGGGCTATCATAGTAAAGTATCTGTGTGTAGTATGATGACACTGTGAGATCCATTACAGCCCTTCGTCGCTCAGAGGTCATTGGTTCGTCAGGTTGTGTACACAGCAGAATTCTTACATGTGTATTCCCGAGTGATTCAGCAAACTTTACAATATCAGCATGGCCTTTAGTTGGCGGCAAGCACGTCATCAACACCCATGTAAGCGACATTATTTATTTCCTTTGTTTTTATGATATCTTATTAGTGCACATGGTCTACAATGTCTGCGACCGATTTTGTCTATATAAGTATTTTGTTCATTATATTCATGTCCTTGAGGACAGTGTGTTTTCTTTGAGTCAGAAACCTGATGTCGTAGCAGAAAGATGTGTGCCATTGGTAGATCTACTCCATGATCTGTAACCCCATGTAGCTGATAGCAGAAAAAAGACGTACTGAAAAGCAGTAATCTGTAGACCATTCTTAGCGTAGAGAATGATAGCAATGACGTTCACCACTGCCCATACGATCCATGTCTGAAGCTTCTTGTTATCTAGAAGAAACTGTGCAAGAATACTGCCGATAAGAATAGCTGTATCCCATCCGGCCATCTGACCATCAAAGAGCTTCACAAGATTATATGCACCGAACCAGAACAGACCAGTAACTACAAGATAGGCTGGCACTGACTTCCAGGTGACATTTGTTACTGGCCTAGTGATCTCATCACGGTTCCATCTGATCCAGCCGTAGAGAAGCTGTGGGGTCAGATAAAGGTTCAGTAGGGCACTTGCTAGCAGATCGGCCCGATAGAACAGCAGAGAGAACGCTAGGGTGCTTAGAGCGCCAATGATGTAGTTCACTCGTCGCTGCTTGACACAAAGATATGTGCAAGAGTAACTGGTGAACACTGCAAAGGCTTCTAGCCAGTCAACGTGATCAATCCAATGGAATAATGCCGCAGTGACGTACGAGAGCGCTGTCAGAAAAGATCCGAGGATAATTGAGACGCAGATGTCTTGGTGTCGAGAATTCTTGTACTTCACGGAATCTTGACCTCATCAACACCGGGCGGTAGAAGCCTCACAGTATAGGTCACATTATCTTTACGCTCGTTAGATACGTACCAGACATTATTTGTATCTTGGATCGACACGACAGCGATCAGCGCATCATAACCGTTATAATCGCCAAGATAACACCGAATACCATCACGATCAATAACTGTTCCTTCTGGAATCCGCAGAAAGTAATTCGGATCAGTAAAACGGCTGCCTTCACTAAGAACAACGGGTTCAGGCTTACGATTAGTAAGCCGCATTTCGCAATGACCAAGTGAAGGATTCTCAATAGCACTAATTACAAAAGTGTCTCCAATTTTTAGTTCACCATTATAACCAGAGCCAATATTAACAACGTCGCCGATTTCCATTACTTTCTCATTTCTAGGGCATACTGTACCCCATAGACTAGTAGAAAAACAAGCAGCACAGGCCAGAAGATCCCGGCCGTTACTGCTAGAGCTTCACGCTCAACAAATCCTAGGTTACGCCACTGTTCTGCACGGCTCAAAATCTCTGCCAGATAATGTCTCGTGGCAAGAAAGATGATGACCCATCCAAGTACTAGAGCAATCATGGCAGATCAATAACTGTATATTCGCCTGACTGGTCCCACTTCCAATTTTCATAGAGGGTATCTTGATCTTGAAGGTTAAGCCACTTGCAATTCTCTTCACGGACCCAGCGCATCTTAGTGGACCCGTATGTCCACTTCAGAATTGCACCTACTGGTAGCTTGTTGATATTCTTAACATCAATCGGTCCAAGAGTCGGCACAAAAGGCTGCTCAGGGATATAAGCAAATTCAATATTGTATTCCCTGAAAAAATAACTTTTAACTGTATAATTACATTCATGAGGATAATTCTTGGGGATAATATTACCATCATCCTTAATGATGAAATCAAACTCTGGCTTACGCTCACCGCTATAGTAAACTAGGCCAATAGATCCTGCAGGGGCAGAGTCTACTTCATCATAATTATATCGCTTACCTGTTACTAGCATATTTTCTCCTAGGTTAATTTGTAGAGCCGAGACCGATAATCGAAATCGGAACGCCAATGTTAGAACCATCGGCTGGGTAGTCCATCCCCCTCGGCTAGATTCTCACTGATGAATGTACTTCACCACAAATCTATATGAATCATTATACTGACTGAAAGTCCACGAGCCCGTTGTCCTTTGTAGGCGACCGTCCTCTCTTACAAGACGACGAACGTCAGTACTATCCGGTCTAGAGACTAAATCTACGATAGAACCAGCAGGAAGCTCCTTAAGCTGATCTCGATTCAGAACATCACCGATCTTATGCAGGCCCCCCTCCCTCGCAGGCTTCTTACCTCCATTGATGATCTTCTGGGCCTTAGCCTTGTCCTTCTCAGACCAAGTTACAAACATAGAATAGAAAGCGTTACGGAAACCCTCTCGAATATCTGCATCTGTTTGACTCTTATGAAAGACACGATACTGGGTAAGCTGTCCCATCATAGTGCCAGTATTTATTGTAGAATCTAGTTCACGCACCCACTTCAGGATCTGACGCTGAACCTTATTGAAAGTGTACTCAGGCTCTTCATTCCACGGAACACTTTCAATAATATATTCCCCTTTACTTAAAGGAAATGTGTCACCGACTTCGCCAAGCGACGACCAAGATTTACCTATTGCACGATATCGCACGCCATCAAAAGCACGAATGACAAGCCCCTTGTGCTGACACAGATGACCTACACCGTTATGATAAGTCCCTACCTTTGGCTTAGCTTCGGCTACCATCAGTCCGCCAAATAGACAATCTCGAAAGTCTCAGTAGAAGCATAGTCAGGGTGACTGCCATCAACCTGCGAAGCAATCTTACCGTCCTTCAGGATCATGTGATTTTTGCCCTTAGCCTCAACACCTGAGCCGACAGGAATGTTCGCAAAGTCCTTAGCAGTAACCTTGCTACCCTCTTCCTTCTCGGTACGAGCCTTCCAGACAGGCTTAGGCACGATGTTATTAGCCTTGCGGGCACGCTCAATACCTTCCTGACAGAAAGCACGAGGGTTCTCATCCAGGTACTTGACAAGAATCTCCTCGGAAGTCTTGTCAGTTGCAGTCTGGAAGAAACCTCGACCAGTAAGATCCTCCATCATCTGGGGAACTCGGGTTCGAGCAGGGTCAGTAATGTACTTAGTAAACGTAAGCTGTGTATTATTCATTGTTATTTCCTTTGTTAGTTATTGATGTAAATTAGTGTAAGGGTTTCATTTGCATATTCTGACATATGCCATTTAGTTCTGTTGTACGAACCAGAAGTGCGCCCGTCAATGATGCTTTGTTCGATACAATGGCCATCTTCCAGGGACCAGTATCGCCAATAATTATTGGCTGCTAGGGAACCAGGCGGGAGATTAAGTAGTTGACCTAGCTTAATTTTCTCCCCAACTCTAGGCAACTCTGGTGGAAGATACACAACAGTAAAGGCTGGTAGATAACCGAGCACTTCACCATTTTTTTCTTTATCTGAAAAAATCTTCTCTTCCCCCTCGGTGTAGTCCTCTCGAACGATAGCAATACGACGCTCAGAGTTTCCGAACTCTGATTGCCACGTTACAATAGTACCTGACGGAACTTTACCTCGGTCGAAATCCGAGAGCTTTGCTCCTACTTTAATCATACTTTTCACTTTCTAGTACTGCGACATATCTCATATCGTCATCGGCTTCCCATTCCCAATCAGATACATAACCTTCAGTAATAGGGCCGGTACAATTCAGCTTCTCAACTGGCATTGTAACCTGACGATACTCGGCACCGTATCGGATAAGCTGTAGACCGTACTTGTACAAGACACTAGAACTGATCCAGCCCCCGCAACCGATACATTGAACTTCAACCCACCAATGTATCTTTACACTGAAAACAACCATGTCACGACAAGATCGCATCTGCTCCTTCTCGCAATGTGGACAATGAACTTGCTGTAGAGTTTTCATCTGGTTCCTCCCATCGATTATATCTGCGCACCGCTTCCGCAGGCGACATACCGTTGTTAAAAAAGATCCACCAGTGAAAATCTGGTAGTTCTTCAAGAAGAAAGCCTTCAGTAACATATAGTTCATGACTGACCTCCTGTTGCCACTGTGCGAAAGAATTATGCACCTAGTTCTTCCAATCGTTTCTTAGCTAGATTAACCAAATATACCATAGGTCCTGATTCAGCGATAACTCGATGCTGATTGAAGCTGTAGTAATTTGGCCCTGGACGTGGAGAGTTATCTTCGATAAACTTCTCTAGGAACTCTCGTTGCTGTGATAGAATGTTTTCTTCTGTCATTAACAACACCCCGAATCAGGATAGGCGTACACAATTTCCTTGACCAGTTTCGTCACTCTAGATTCTTGATCCTCTAGGCGAGGAAATCCTTGAGAATCAAGGTACTCATTGAAAAGCACTCGTGCATCATCTTCAGAGTCAGCCTTTACAACTAGACTACCGTTACAATGATAAGCAGAATTCATAGTCTCACAGTCAGCTTCATAAGTCGGCATCAGACTGCCTCCAGCCAAACATGATTATGGGTATCACCAATAGGGCCAGTCGTACAAACTTCAAGCTTCGTATCAGAACCAACCTTGGTCATCGTGACATTCAGGTTCTTAGCAATAAGATCACTATCGGTAACAGCCTTCAGCTTCGTGTCCTTACCAAGATCAACAAAGCTTGTCTCACAGGCATTCTCTCCAAGATCAATAGCAGTACCAGCAGAAGTCAGAGCACGAACACCCTTGAGATTCTGGGTAGAATCACTCAGTTCAACTCGCGGCGACCACGCTGCAATATCACGACTGACAGAAGCAAGTTGGAACTTATGCTCTTCACCATCAGCACTGAAACTCTTCACATCGGGAAGAGAATGACCGGCCTGGTCGAAAACCTCTCGGGAACGCTCACTAGAATTGAAGACAAAGTTGTCAGCAACAGCAGTCGTGCCCCAAAGACTGAAGATAAGTACGGGAATAGCTAGAGCACGTCCCCTGGAGAACTTGCGCTCACCTTGGATACGTCCAATAGGATCACCGTGTCGGTCACGCTGAATTTCGCCTTTTCCCCGAGGAAAAAAATACGCCTTGGAGAGCTTACCTCCCTTACTTGCAGCGTTCTTCACCGGATTAGGAACACTGACCTTGCCAGGAATAGCCTTCGGCGTCATAGTAGCAAGTACATCAGGATCAGTACCTGCAGCGGTCATAAACTCACCGAGTAGACCCTTGGCACGATGAATAAGATCATAGTACTTCTCGTCGTTCTCGACAGCAGTATCACCACTGTTCTTCAGCACGATATGACCATCGTGGCCCTGAACAAGATTAAAGCCAGTCGCATTGATCTTATCACCCTTGCGGCGGAAAGCAAACTGGACGTTCTCACCAACCATCGTACGAACAAGCACGAAAGTATAGACTTCAGTGATCTTCTGATCAATCGCAATAGGCTGACGAGCATTGTACTGCTTCACCAGAGGCTTGTTACCATCACGGTTCAGAATGATACTGACGAAAGCCTCGCAGGCATTGAAAAGCCGTGCAACCTGAAGCTCGTAGGTATCAGCAACATCGAGAAGATTGAAAGGGTCTTCCTCATCGGTGAACTGTAGGTGTCGCTTGGGAGTCTTAGTTGCGGGCACTAGAACCCTTGCAAGACCCTGTAGATTCTCTCGCTGCGCCGAAGCAAGCTCGATCTCATTATTAGTCACTGACTCTTCTTCCTTATCGTCTTCCCACTGCTGGGTCTTGGTGGTTTCGTTACCTTCAACATCACGCTCATAGTAACCTGTCTTACGAGGTTGAGGTGGATACTGTTTCTTATAGTCGCCGGATTCGGTAACTTCAATATAGTCGGGCATTAGTTTCCTTAAAGTAGCAATCTTCCCCACTGGCATCGCCAGATCCCGGAGTACAACCATAACTTGACGTGTCGTGCTATGATAGATCTGCAATCGCTTGAATGAGGGCTGATTCAGGAATTGGGTGATACCTGGGCACTTCATACGCCCGCCAGTCACTGTCAATCCCAATATGAATCTGCCGAGGATGGTCACTAAAGATTTCCTTGGCATGAGTATGGCCGTGGATAATCACCGTCTTGCCATCATCCTTCACCCGCCAGTTATCATGTCGAGGCTCATCGTGAGAATCGCCAATGATAGGGAAATGAGTGAACTTGACGAGGAATCCACCAATCTCTGCGTCGAGTTCCAGATGCATCTCATCAAAGAATTGAGCGTAGATCGGCTCAAACTTCTCGACCTTCTTCTCGCCATTCAAAGGATGGTTGTTATCGTGGTTACCCTTAATCAGAGTCTTACGGCCGCTGATCCAATCGAAGAATCGCAGATTAAACGCACGATCACCCATGACAGCATCACCATCAATGAGAAGATTGTCACCAGATTCGATGCACGAGAAATTCTCGACAAATTCTGCGTTCATCTCGTCAACCGTATCGAAAGTCTCTCCACGGTCAGTGTACTTCAGAATGTTAGCGTGTCCAAAATGGATATCTGAACTGTACCAATTAGTCATTGAAATGATCGCTTTCTAATCTCTCGTAGCTTCTCTAGCGCCCAATCGTTACGGGGATCGTCTAGAAGAATGACTCGACTACCAAAACTTGTCAAGATGCTATGGTCATGATCACTAAGCTTGATCAATTCAACGTGTTCATACTGGCTGAGAACTCTCTCATTCATACTTCTTCCCAATCTGCTTTAAGACGATCTCTCAATCTATCTGACATACGGTGTAATTTCGGATTGTTCACAAACGAATCATTAAAGTCTGAACGGACGAGTCTACGTCCAAGTCTTTCTTCAGCACAACCTATACAGAACATGCCTACGGGAGAGGGGTGGATCAACGCCCAAATCTCATCTCGCAGCATGTAATGTTCGTAGATTCTACCAGTGTCACAGAGACAGTTTAAGCATCTGAATTTAAGTCTACTTGACATCTTGCTCTGTATTTTCTGTCGTTAAATGCATAGAAACACCTAAGGAGTTGAAATGGAAATTACAAAACAGGGCAAGAATCGTGAGCACTATCTTACTGAGATAGACTATGACGCTAGAACTGCGGTATGCCGTATCTGCGGTCCTACAAAACTTACACGCAAAAAGCATGGCAACAAGTATGGGTTTTACTGCAATACGAATATCCTTAATAACTATAAGGATTACTATAGTCGTCAACCGGCTGAATGGCACCAAGAAAGACGCTTGAAGTATGACGGACGTAGTATCGCTCGTAAGTCTAGTCTTAAATGTAAGTATAATCTCACCGTTGAAGAGTATGACGAAATGTTTAAAGCTCTTGACGGCCTCTGCCAAATCTGTCGTAACCCCGAAACTGAGAAAGATCGTACGGGCGTTATTAAATGGTTAGCCGTCGATCACTGTCACACCACAGGCAAAGTACGAGGGCTGCTCTGTGCTCAATGCAACCAAGGGCTCGGTAATTATCGAGATAACACTGACTACCTCAAAGCAGCTATCGCATATCTAGAGGCTTAACCCTTGCAGAGAAACCTCTTCCGACTTGTCAATCTTCTGCTTCCTCTCAGTTCGCATACATCCAAGCAGGATAAAGGTCAGAACAATTGCTAGCCACCAAGGCAGCGCCAGGAAAGCTAGCGTAGTATAGACTATGAAAGCTACGAGCTTAGTCAGAAAAAGGATCTTGGTCAGTAACTTTTTCATCTTGTCCTTTCAGTGCCTTGTTAATTTGCTCAGCAACAGAATCAAGTTTCATTTGGTCTTCAGGTGAGGGAGTTCTTGCTGTAACTCGTACTCTAGTGTAGATATCCATTAGTAGTATTCCTTCATTGGCCAGGTTGGCATAACTTGCTTTCCTTTAGAAGTAATAGCTACAGTTTTTCTACCACCTGATACTACCGGTCTGTTCATCGAATCGATTCCCAATAGATGAGGCGGACAAACGGTTGAAACATCACGGAGAAGTCTGTCTACTTCTTTTTGTTGTCTGCGAGTCATACTTATTTCATCCAAGCCAGACACATATTTTGGTGTCGAGTAGTAGTAACAGAGTAATGGTCTGGCGGTACATGGACCCGACCAAACTCATCAACGAATGCAATCACTGTCCTATATGAATACACTTCATAAAGCCGTCGTTCCTGTTGAGTACAGATGCGACCGCCCATAGTATTCCCACGAAACTCTTCTCGCTTAGCCAGATGACCGTTAGGTCCACCAATTTTACGATAGTTAGAGTACTTCACATCTTTCCTTTCAATGGTACCCCTGGAAGTAATTGAAACTTCGACGCACCGGATATAAGCCAGGCCGCTCTTACCACTGAGCTACAGGGGCATGAATTTAGCCTACAATGTTCTGGATAAGGATCATGGCATCATCACCTTTAAGACCAGCATTGCGCCAGTTGTCACAGATTTGACTGATCTTAGCAAAGTCTCGATGATGACGTTCAATTTCTGCTTGTAGCTGGTCAATTTCAGTGTCACGCCAATCATCTTCAAACTGAGCCATTACGTTCCTTTATTTGATTTGCTCGGTGACCTAGCACAACACCTACAGTAACAGCCTGATTCATACAATGATCTGTCGGAATGTAAATGGTATGCTGAACCTTCTCTAGAATACGTGGCTGAACCGAGCCATCTTCCGGCCCGAAAACATAAACTGCCTGCTTAGGATGCTCGAACTCATAGAGACTTGTAGCACCCTCAGTGATCTCTACAGCAACAGCCTGAGCACCGTAAGGCATTGTCTGATACCATTCGTCACTGTCAAGATAGACTCGATGAGGCAAGATACGCCAGGCATCTAGAGTATCAGAGCTTTGACGCTTGTACCTCTGACCAATCTGTCCTGTTGCTGCTGCACCAAGATTAAACGCTGTACGCCAGATTGTACCAAGGTTATTGTAGTTCTTTCCGTTGTCGATGACAACTTCTGCAAAGCCATCTAGTGCACTGGATCGCTGCACATTTCTCCTATAGTACACTTGATTCTATCGCCAACTTTGAAATCAGACATTATCTACTCCTGGCAGTACAATGATTCGACCACCAACGTGTAGACCGAAGATCGGACTGATATGCCCGACCTCATAACCACATGCCCCCTTCTTAACAGTCAGATGAGCGAGTTGACCTGTTCGGCTCGGATCAGGAATAACCACGATCTCAGAAGGATCGTCACTATCCGTGTAATACTCAAGATGGGTACCTAGAGGAAGATCGCCCCAATTCTGGACAAGATCTCCAACCTTAAACTTAGGCTCTGGCGGCTTAGGCGGCTCTAGCTCAAAATGCTTACGCACCTTCTCTAGACCTGCGTCACAGTAATCCTCAGGGTTCTGATCGATCCACTCGATGAGACTAGCCTTAGCTTCCTCATCATCACTAGTGAAAACACCGGCCTGTGCAAGACTAGTAATCAGGTTACTGTTGTCAACCGATCGACTATCGCTACTTGCATACTCGAAAACCTTGTCCTTGAAACTCATTTCCTTCTCCACTAGTTCAAACATCTCTTTCCATCCACTAGTCCACAATTGATCACCGTTATTCATAATCATATATGGTGCATTAGCATCCATAGAGTTACCAACTTGAGTAACTGTATAAATAGCATCTACGGTGAGGTCGTCCGTTTCGTAGGGAATATTAATGCACCGAATACGATCTCCAGCTTTAAATTTCTGACTCATTTTCACTCCATCTCTTAGCATGACCTAGGTCAATAATAGGTTCAGGCAAGTGACCTTCACGAGCCTCGAATTCTGCTAGCGCACCTTCTTTAGAGTTAATCTCTGATAGAACGGGTCGCTCGTGGCATCTTCCACAAGAGCCGTAGGATTCACTGGCTACTAGCGGCCACACTGAGCACTTACATGTACTCCAAAGTACTTCGAGCATTCTCCCATTCCTTATCTAGGATTACTTCCTGATCTTAAGATATTATACCTAAGTCGTTCTCGTAGAAGAACTAGTGATCTACCGCAGTTACAGGCTAGAAGAACAGTTTCTTGTCCTTCATCTACAACTCGGTAATTCTCTCTACATATGCACTGAACCTGCGATGACATTCTCGTACCTGATGTATTCAGTTTTAGGGTGCACTAGACCAGTCAGACATCGGACTAGTTTCGGACCTAGATACCTGACTTCTACGAGTCTTGGCATTGTGTCACCATGAACAAAAACCTTTGCTTTCGCTGCAAAGCCACCACGTTCGATCCACAGGTTGTAATCTAGTCTAGCCCAGCGGTCGCCGTCAAGCGCTTTCCTGAGAGTCGCCTCAGGGTCCATCTACGTCTCGTCCTTAGGGTAAATGATCTTGCCTTCGTCAGTAAACTTTAGAGCAGACCAACCTTGTACCTGCTCAGGGCTAGTAGCAAAGTCATCTGCTTCGCACTGAAGCCTGTCAAGAAAATCAGCACTAGGCTTGTTAATATCTAGACCTAGCTGCTTAACGACATCGCTAGCATTTGTCCCTTCATCAGCGCTACTGATGTCATAACCAAGCTTAATGAACACTGTGGCTGCAATACAATGGCGGTTATCAGGACCATTATAGAGACACTGACCATCCTCGTCCATCGGATTTACATTATTAGGGTTCTCGACGATGACCTGGCGGGCTGCCTTGATAACATCTTCTAGGGTCTTCATTGCGAAATCATTTCTTCGAAAGCGGCTTCAATCGTTTCAAGACTACAACCTGCTGCAAACATATAAAGAATAGCTGAGGCATGATCGGGGTTAACGAGAGCGCCTACAGTCTGCCAGAAAAGAAACTGGCCTTCGTCCCACTCTAGGCCAAGAATACGAGTGGCCTCTTCGGTCCAATCCCATTTTTCTCCATCTTCAACGTCATCATTGCTGAGATTCTTAAACAATTCCTGATCATCAATAGCAACTGCCCAACCAGCGATACACTGACTCGTGCCACAAACACCCTCGACTTCACCATCCCAATCAAACTTGTAGTGAAAGGTCATAGTGTCAGAGTCTTCAGTGAAATGATCCTGATTCCATCGACTGGGATCAACCTGAATAATCTCTGCAATCTGCTTCAACCGTAGTACATTACGCATTAGTCCTCATTTCAACATCAGTCCAATAGACTGGCAAGTGGGCTTCAACTTCAAATGCCTTCTCGGGCGCTTCCTCAGAGATATATACAACAACTTCACGGTACGGACCAAAGTCATGATCGAATCGCTTAATGCCGAATAAACAGTGAGGAAACTTAGCCTCTAGCATAGCCTTGTAACGCTGGCATTCAGCTAGTGCAAGACTATCATCATAATCTGATGTTCCGACCTGCTGGCAAGCCTCTTCTGCTGGAACGGGTCCAAGTTCAAGATAATCAATCATGAAAGCTCCTTGTAGACACTCTTGATGGTTTCGAGCTTAGCACCTGCGGCGAAGAGCCAAAGAATCGCACACATAGTGTTAAGATCTGCTCTAAAGGTGTTCCAGAAAAGCCAGTCAGCTTCATCACCGGTAATACCAAGAGCATCTCGACCATCTTCGGTCCAATTGAGCCCTGTCGTATCGTTATTGACATTTTTAACGAACCTCTCTTTATCAGAGATGGCTACAGCCCAACCTGCAACACATTGAGTAGTGCCACACGTAACTTCTGCTTGACCGTCCCACTCGAAATTGATTACGCAGTCTTCGAGTGGAATAGGGTTAAGATCATCATCCCAAGTGCGAGCAAAGTTACTCTGATCCCATCGCTCAGGCCAAGTCTGGATAACATCGGCAATCTGCTTGAATAGAAGTGTATTACGCATTTTCTGTTTCCTTTTTTAGTCCATAGTTAAAGAGAGTATCGGGAATCCGTAGCTCTAGCTTACGTTCACTTGTCTCTGACTCAGGTAGCACAGAAAGTGTGGCTCCGAGCTTCTCAGGGTTCTTGTAGAACTCCATGTACCGACACTTGAAACGGTTCAAAGTAGAACTGAGTCGAACAGTGGTGAATGCCCAAGAGTCGAGATCACCGCCACGATAGGTAAACTCTAGGCCGAGCAGCCTCAGCGTATCGCCGCTCAGTGACCATTGCCAAGTGACAGCATCATCATTTAGACAGTAATTGTTACCTGAAGTGTCAGGCGTACTGAAACTGAATTCAATAGTAGTACTTGGATGCAAGCGTCTCGCCATAAGAACGAGCTCTACTCGCTGGTTCATCTCTGGTCGTACAGCTAGCTCTTCTGCTCTAGTTAGAGAACGCATCACGATTCGACCCAGCAAAAGCTGAACCGGTACCAAGAATAATCATAGTGCTAAAACTCGTCCAAAATACTGGTTCCATATCTCGACTAGCAGCCAGAAAGGCAATAATCCAAATCGTAACTAGAAACTGCAATGGTGCAATAATTCCTAGCACTATACTAAGAATAGTCATAAAGGTTCTCACTGATCCTCCCAGGTGAAAACCATTTCCGTATCTCGACCGTAAGCCTCTTCTAGCTTGTCGGCAATTTGATTAAAGGTCAAACCTTCATTGTCATTCCAATTCCAAATGGCCGCTTGATGGCCGACAGGATCCCAGAAAGAATCAGGGACCAGATATTGAAGCCCAGCAGTGTTAAGGGCATCTCCGACGCCGTACCAGCGACCATTCCCTCGAAGAGTGAAAGGAACTTCTGCCACTACACAAGCCACCCCAAGGCAACAATACTTCTCTCGTCCATCGATAATTGTAGTAAGCCATTTTTGACCCTGCTCGTACTGCCCTGAACGTAGAGCGTCGATCCATTGCCCTACGGTAATCGTACTTGTATTCATATCCTTATGTCCTTTCGTGCTCCGAATCCGAAGCAATGAATTTTAATTGAATGATCGGTGTAGTGAGCAATAGCCACTACCTTGTCAATACCTACGAGTTCGACATAGTGCCAGATATCGTAGGCTGTAGAATCTTTCAGTGTTCTGAATTCACTCTTCGTTGCAGTCACATTCTTTACCGGTTCTAGGACAGATACCTTGATGGTACAGTTCTGCTAGATGTCCACAAACAACGCAATTAGCCGTGTCAAAATCCTCTTCGTCAAAACCTGTAAGATCTGTACCACAAAATCCGGTATCTCGATCATGTGAACAGTAATAGTGATCCAGTGTATCTTCTAGCTCGATCTTTTCTGTGACAACTGGAATAGTTACTGTGTCAGTCATCACTACGTCCGTTCTATGAATTCGGGGCAGTCACAACCGCCACACTTAAAGTATCGTTCAGCTTCATAATCCCAGTCAGCATCAAAATCACGATTACAGGCAGTGAAACCACCGTAGTCTACAGGATGCTCACTCTTAGGATGGTCGCATTCTGCACATAGATTCTGCTTATCTGCAATCATATTACATGTAAGACAAGGAATGTGATACTGGTCACAGTTTTCTGAATGAGTATCACCACTAGCATTCGCCCCACAAAGGGTCTTTTGGCATTCTTCATCTATAAAGATATGATGATAACTCATGAGCATGTAGAAAACATTGTAGCTAGTGCTAGGGGACCGATATCATCACGACTGCGATAAGGTATAGCACCCATGCCTGAATACTCATGCACAATTAGGTGCTCGGTAACTTGAACGAGCTTATTCCTGTCGAGGAATAGAACTGGGCCTAGACTAACCGATGGAGATTCCCAGTTAGCTGGCATTGCTGCAAAATCACTCATCATAACTATCTTCTTTCAGTTAATTGGTGGCGATAAGAGGCCCAGCTGGACCGGCCTTTATCTTATACTTACCCAGAGTCCTTGGCCACCATCGCTCTAAGGCGCTGTCCTACCTAACTTAGCATAGTAATCTGTAGTGCTGTGCCTGGTTTTATTTGCCGCACGTTGCACTCAGAAACGCCAAGATCTTATAGTCTCTTCTCGATTTCTTCTAGCCAAAATTCTCGGCCATAGACACTAAATCCATGAGTTTGAGTCCACATAATTCCTTCAGGACCAGGACTGTAGAGAATATCATCGTAAAGATCACTGCCAAATAACTGGCCAAAGATACAGTCGTTCAAAGATTCCATGCGAAGGATACTAGCATCAATTAGATGCGCCCATCCATCAGGAATAACAATGTCAAGCCAAGTTGCCCCTTCTTTGACATCTTCTCGGATAGCTTCATCTTCATAGTTCATCGTGGTGGGTCCTGAACTGTAAGAGCATCTGTTGGAAGCTCAAAGAAAGGACCGATGCCATTCTCATCAGAACAAGCAATGCCAACGAAAGAGATACAACCATAGGTTGGACCGTAGAACTCGTACACCACTTCACCTTTCTTAAAATCCTGACTGAGCCAATGGCATTCTTCGACTGTTACGTCACGATTCAGAATGAATTGCTTCATCAGAGTTCGATCTTCCAACAGGAGAATGAAAACCAAGACTTGCTATCATTAGTCATGGACGATTCTGTTGCGTACTTAACACACTCTAGATTCACTCCACTTGGGGAAGTGATGTTAAAGTACTCGATATTCTGTTTGATATCGTTAGTGGTTGGAGGATCAGTCTGTCCACAAGCGGTCAAACCGAGTAGACAAACCACGACTGCAATCTTACGCATCACTCTTCTCCCTTAACGAACCTGATCGTTGCTTCCAGGTTACAGTTATCTCGCAAGTACCGTGCAATCTCCTTGAATGGATATTCAAGCTGATCGTTCAGATGAGTTAGGTAACCTACGGGCTTACGACCCTCGCCATTAGGATCTTCCCAAGTGGCGGAGAATGCTGCGTTGATATCCTCAGCGGTTACTCCACTGACGATCTCTTCAGCCCAATTATCCTCACCTAGAGGATGACCTGTCATAAGATAAACAGTCGGGTAGTCATCTCCATCTTTCTTCGAAGGAGCATTACCAACAACACAGGCGACACCTAGACAACAATGCTGTCCATACTGATTAGTGAGCACGTATTTACTTTGCCCGTACTGACCAGACTCTAGGGCCTCAACCCACTCTAGCATTGTAATTGTATTAAACTCAGTCACTTCTCTACCTTTACTTTCGATTGATAAATCTGACTCTCAGTCTTCTCTGCTGTACAGTGAACTGGACAGGTATGGTTACAGGCACTCATTGTTTCTCCTTAGAGATCGTCCGAATAAGTTACACACTCTGGCTTGTTCCAAATAGCTGCATCCTCAGCTGTAGAGAAACCGAGAACTTCACCATTCTCGATACCCCAAACATGGTTACCATAAGCGATGCTACGCTTCTCGCTGAATCGCTCAAAGATGATACCCTCAGGGTCTTGGTCAGTGTGTGGTACAAGCATGATACAACCTGAACCATTCTGAGCTACACATCCAGAACCAGCTAGAACTAGGATAGCTACTGCAAGAATTTTACGCATCAGTCTTTTCCTTCACATAGGCCAGCATTTCTTCCTCAGTAAGAATACGAGCTGGCACTGTTGCCTTCTCAACCATATTCAGAATTACACCGTAGACAGACATGACACTACCATACATGTCAGCGTGGCAATGGTATGTGGAACCACTGTAACCGCTGAAATGAATCGTGTCATCGTCAACAGTTACACCACTGATACCAGAATTCAACTTCCAGCTATCACCAGTAGTGTAGCCACCCGCCCAAGTACCAAACACTTTCATAAGTGTTTCTTCTTGATACTCGATCTCTACTAGGAGAAACTTGTCAGGATAGTAGTCAGTCATTATATCTCCCTAATAGTTAAAGGCTCGATGTTGAGCCATCTGCTCATCAAGACTCATAGAAAGCTTGTAAACTTCCATGACTCGTTGCATCGGCTTAGCACGATACTCTGCTTCTACTTCACGCACATCCTGTTCTGCTGAGACATAGACTGGGTAGTCGTCCCAATCATACTCGTCACAGACAACAATCATATGAGTAGCATTCTCGATATATGAACCATTGAACCAGTCCATAATCGTTTGGCGTGATGCAGCCATAAGTTTTCCTTTCTTAGTTTGAGCCGGAAGTCAGGAGCGACCTGATAGATCCTATAAGCTATGTACACTTACTTATAGTTTCTAATTCCGCAGAGTTTGTAAACTCTCGGAAACATCCAGCATGAGGGCAGTATTACCTTGCCCAGAGGTTTAACATGGGTTCGTTACTTCACATCAACGTCTGGGATAATCTCCGAAGGACGGAAAATAACCTTATAGCGACTCGAACTCACACTAGCTGAGTCAAGCTGCTCAACGAAATACGAAACGTTGTCGGATAGACCGAGAAAATGCTTCTTGTACTGATCCTTACCTGTCTTACAGGTAACTTCCAGTTGATTGTTAGCATCTTCGATCGAACACCTACCTTCAATCGAAAGAAGATAACTGTCGGTGATACCGTTTACGAATACAACTCGCCGGACGATGTTAAAGTTCTCGGCATCCTTTGACAGATTCTCCGACACAATATCAGCGTCTGTACTACATCCAGACATGATTGTAAGGAAAGCAAGTCCTGCTACAATCATCTTGATTCGTTTGTTCATTTGTTTCTTTCTGTTAGATCGATTATTAAGTGTAGCGCCTAAACCCACTCTTACTAACTGTCCGAAGATAGTTTCATTCGAGCCGTACACTCACGCTATTGAGCATCTTCCCTAGTATTGTGCTCTTTCCCGATTAACTACTACTTGTTTCGCCTCTTCTTCTCAGCTTCACGGACAGCCTTCCAAATAGCCATCTCTCGCTCAGTGTCGACCATGATTTCTCCTGATGTCATAGCGCAATTCCCTGAGAAACTGCGGTTCAATATAGATACGATAGATTTGATAGAGAGTAAGAGTTTCAGGTACTGCCCCGAAATGATTACCTAGACCTAGCCTATGTAGATGAATAAGGAAGTGGTGCCGACGAAACTTCATAACTCTCTGGCTCTCTCAGCATTCTGCCAACTAGGACTGTCATTATGTCCACTGTCACGGGCTACTCCACGTTCACGCATATTCTTTACACGATGAACTGCTGGCAGATTCTCGTTGACTCGCTTGTACTGTTCTAGCGTGATAGCGTGCATGTCAGTCTCCAAAGTATGCTTGTGCCCGACGGATCATTTCGTTGTGTTCTCTCGCACCAGGCTCACCAGTGAACTTCGGTTTAGTGAAAGCTAGGCGACCCATTTCGGCCTCGAACCCTTTAAGCTCGTTTGATCGCTCACTAGAACGAGTATGCATCATGCTGCCTTCTGATCAGAGAGAAGATCATACGGAATCGGAATCCCGTAAAGGATAAATTCTCGCACGTAATAGAGATATAGGTTCTTCACGGCATTCCTTTCTTAGTTGTAGCTTACAAAGTCTATAAGATCTTTAATGTCTGCGCCGTATGCTGTTTCGGTATCGAAGTCAAAACCTAGATCGCCTTCAATAACACCGATCTTTTTATGTTCGATACGAACATTGGCGAACCTGATGGTTACAGCTGATTCATCCTCAGCGGCTGTTCCCCAAGTGATATAACCAGTCTTTGTGCCATGTCCACAACATGCTGCCAGAACACCGGGCAACTTACCTAGGCATGGATCTATAGCCATTGTTCGGCAGTAACTAGCTATTCCACCGGGTGCTTCTTCTGTTGCAGTCAATTCACAAAGATCGCAAACTTCACCGAGTTCCATTTGTTTCCTTTCGATTGTTTGTCACCCATAGTAGTTACAAGCTACTCTAGTCCTATCGAAGGCGATTAAACCTCTTGTCAGACTAGCCATGATAGATGGGTGCCGTCTGTTAACTTATACAAATATCAGACACAGACAATCTGACACGAATTTGCTTTCAAAGTCATACAAGTTTCAAAAGGGTTAGAAATCAGAGCATAATCTTCTCCTTTCTAGTTTGAACCCTGGAGAAGAATCGAACTTCTACTTTGATATTATCAATCAAAGCTACCATACAAGGTCATTAAGTCAGTACTCGTTGCAGATGTTCCTCAAAGCTGCCTTCATCTTGTTACGCAGCTTCTTGTGGTTCTGCTTCTTCTCATCGGAGGAAATGCGGTAATCACCGGGCTTGATACCGTATCGCAAGTAAATGTTTCGGTTGTACTTATCAGCCTGGTTGATACCACACATTGGACAGTGGCACTTACCACCGTAAACAATCGGATCGTTGTTACGGATCGTCCTGCTCATTTAAAGCTCTCATTCCTAGCCTAACCTTTAGGCTTAAATCATGATTGCTCCTTTCGTCTGATACTCGTATGCATAACCATTCCATCGCTGCCAGATCGTCTGGCCAGTTTCAAGAGAACTGTAAAGCGACCATTCTTTCGATCGGCTAGGAGTTTCGGCCCGGCATTCAACAGTTGTCACTAGTGGTCCACCTGCAATAGCGCCAGCCATCACGTTAAGAGCTTCTTCTTGCTTGTTCATCCCACTACCTTTACTGATTCATGCCGACCAATTCTAAGCCAGCCACCAACACTTGTATGAACCATGATGAAACCTGGCTGATCTTTACGATCAATTGCGGTAACTAAACCAGC
>ERZ650308.407-NODE-407-length-23104-cov-18.008894_pt1 | contig 23104 bp, 22 predicted proteins | sample MGYA00376244_ERZ650308 | MGnify/ENA primary metagenome ERZ650308 (study PRJEB26733, sample SAMN07839295) | wastewater metagenome | biome: small river; feature: stream; material: water | place: USA: North Carolina | collected 2016-04-26 ... | reverse complement strand
GCGCTAGCCTGAAGCCAAGATAAAATTAATGTGATGGATCAACCGCCACAACAGGTGTAGCACCAAGGGCCTTAATAATTTGCATCACTTGTATCGTCACACCTAAATTAGCTACGCTATCACCATTAATCACTACAGAAGGCTTGTCCGTTTCCTTGGACAAGAAAATTTGGAGTTGACCTGATAATGAATCTAAACTAACTGGTGAGGATCCAATAAATAAATGTTGCTCTTTATCAATGGTCACTACCACAGTTTGTTTCGCCTTGGTATCACTAGATGCCTTAGGATTTGACACTTTAATCACATTTGGATTGGCCAAGGTAGACACAATCAAAAAGAACAATAATAAAATAAATAAGATGTCATTCAATGCACCTGTATGCACTTCGGGATGATGTCTTAAACGATTTCTAAGATTCATATCAGGTGGATTAAGCTTGAGTTGGTTCTTGTAAAATATCTAGAAAATCAGCACTTGCTCTTTCCATTTTGTTGGCTGTTTTATCAATTTGAGTAGATAAAAAATTATGTCCAACATAAGCGATCAAACCAATGATTAAGCCTGTTGCAGAGGTGATCATTTTTGTATAAATTCCACCAGCAATTGTATTCAAGGTATATTCACCAGTAGAAGCAATACCATAAAACAATTGCACCATTCCAATAATCGTTCCTAAAAAACCAAACATAGGTGCAATACCTGAAACCAATGAAAGGATATTCAAATTTCGCTCCATTGAATACATTTCCAATTTACCCACATTCTCCATGCTTTTTTCTATGGCATCAATCGGCTTACCTATACGCATAATTCCTTTCTCAATCATATTCGCAACTGGATTGTAAGTATTTTTTGCGAGTGATTTTGCAGCAGCTATATTGCCAGACAGAATATGATCTTTGATCATCTTCATGAACTGAGGATCTGACTGTCCTGCTTTTTTAATGGCTAAAAATCTTTCTATAAAAACATAAATTGCAACCACTAATAAAGCGTACAAAGGATACATGATCCATCCACCCTTTTCCAACAAACTAAATAAGGAAATTTTAGCATCTGCCACTTGTAACAAAAACAACATACATTTTAAATTTATACTTTAAAGTTAATTTATTTCTACCATATAGGCTAATACTTGCACGGCCTGCTGCATATCCGATACGCCAATCCATTCTTGCTTACTATGGATGGCTTGCATGCCAGTGAAAATATTGGCTGTTGGCAATCCCATAAAGCTCATCCTGCTCCCATCGGTTCCGCCACGAATTGGCTCAATCACCGGTTCTATGCCCGCTTTTCTGTAGGCAGCTAAAGCCAAGTCGACCATTTGAGGATGCCGATCTATCACTTCTTTCATATTCCGATATTGTTGTTTCACTTTTATCTGGACCGAAGCGCGATTGTAGGCTGGATTTTGATGCACCACCGTCTCCGCAATTTCCAATAATCTTGCTTCGTAAGTAGCTAAACTGGATGTATCGAAATCTCGAATCAAAAATTCTATTTGAACTTGTTCTGCTCCACCCTGAATATTGGTAGGATGAACAAAGCCGGCTTTACCTTCTGTATGTTCTGGACACCACTGATCTCTCGGTAATGCGGCAATGATATCTGAAGCAATTTTAATTGCATTTTGCATCACCCCTTTCGCTGAACCAGGATGCGCCATCACCCCGTCAATGGTTAATATTAATTGATCTGCACTGAAGCTTTCCATCTCGAAACAGCCCAATGCCCCACCATCTAATGTGTACCCAAAGTCTGCATTTAATTTTTTGAAATTAATAAAATCTGCACCTCTCCCTACTTCTTCATCGGGTGTAAACAATAATTTAATAGGCCCATGTTTGATTTCTGGATGTTCCATTAGATATGCAGCTAAACTAACAAGGATTGCCACTCCTGCTTTATCGTCTGCACCTAACAATGTTTTACCACTAGCAGTGATAATGTCCTTGCCAATAAATTTTTTTAAGTACGGATATTTTTCAACGGTCAGGATTTGAGTTGGATCATCAGGTAACACAATCGGCGCCCCTTCATATTGTTTATGCAAAATAGGCTTTACATTGGTGCCACTGCAGTCTGGTGCAGTATCCACATGTGCACAAAAGCAAATTACTGGGAGTTTTAATGTCGATAACTCTTGTGGCTGAATGGTTGCAGGTATGGTAGCAACTACATATCCGTTGGTATCCATTTCCGCATCCACCAAACCAATGGTCGTTAATTCTTGTAATAAAATTCTAGATAAATCCTTTTGTTTTTCTGTTGATGGAAAGCTTGTACTATTGGGATCACTTTGTGTATCAATTTGCACATATCGCATCAATCTTTCTGCCACTCCAAATGTATTCCATTCCATATTTAAAATTTTGCTAGGTGAAGGTATAAAAAAAGGCATCCCGAATCAACGGAATGCCTTTTTTAAAAGTTCTTTAACCTATTGATTAAGGCATAATGATTGTAGACTTTGGCGTAATCCCTACTAAGTCTAGATCGAATGTTAAATCTTGTCCAGCAAGACTATGGTTCGCATCTAAAACAACAACCTCTTCTTTCACTTCCACCACAATCACTTGAAATTGTTGACCTTGACCGTTATTCATCGTTAAAGCCATTCCAATCTCAGGATTTAAATCTGGAGGAAATTGTGTTTTAGGAAATTCAACAATCATTTCTGGTTGCTTAGGACCATATGCTTCCATAAATGGAATATGAATTGTTTTCTTTTCTCCAACTGTCATTCCTAAAACGCCGTTATCAAAACCAGGAATTACCATACCAGACCCAACTTCGAACTCTAGCGGGGCTCTTCCTTCAGAAGAGTCAAATGTTTCACCAGACGTTAATTTACCGTGGTAATGCACTTGAATGGTATCCCCATTTTTTACTTGTTGCATATTGAATTTTTTAAATAAAGCACCTAGGGTGCAAAGGGCAAAAGTACTAAATTCTAGTTAACTTTGCGCTATGAATGCCAGTCCAAGAATCGTATTTATGGGAACTCCAGCTTTCGCTGTCGCGTCCTTGAAAGCCTTATTAGATGCTAAAATGAATGTCGTAGGAGTTGTAACAGCTCCTGACAAGCCAGCAGGGAGAGGCATGCAATTACAACAAAGTGCGGTTAAACTATTTGCATTGGAACACCAGTTACCCATCGCACAACCAGAAAAATTAAAATCTCCAGACTTTTTTGCTCAAATACAAGCATGGCAACCCGACCTTCAAATTGTTGTCGCATTTAGGATGTTGCCTGAATCCATTTGGTCATTCCCGCCAATGGGGACATTGAATGTACATGGCTCTTTATTGCCTCAGTATCGTGGTGCAGCACCTATCAATTGGGCGATCATCAATGGTGAAAAAGAAACTGGTGTGACTACTTTTAGGTTACAACATGCCATCGACACTGGCGACATTTTATTGCAAGAACGTATTCCAATTACACCTAACATGACCGCAGGTGAATTACATGATATCATGATGGAAGTTGGAGCACAAACCTTAGTTAAAACACTAGAAGGATTGATCAAAAATACGCTTCACGCAATTCCACAAAAAGAAGATTCAACGATTCAACATGCGCCAAAAATATTTACAAAAGATTGTAGTATTGATTGGCAGAAACCTGTAGCGCAGATTCATAATTTAATCAGAGGACTTGCCCCTTTTCCCGGTGCACTAACAAAAGTAGATGGCAAAATTGTGAAGTTATTTAGCACTTCCATAGTCCATGAAACGCCTAAAGAACCCATTGGCAGTTTTGTAACAGATGGTAAAACTTTTGCAAAGTTTGCGTGTAGTGATGGCTATATCGAATTGAACGATATCCAATGGGAAGGAAAAAAGAGAATGCCAATAGCTGATTTTCTAAGAGGCTATAAAAAAGTATAGTCCTATAAATTAAACGCTTTTTCGAAATCCGCTTTTGGCGTAACACCCACTTTTCTCCATACTTCCTTTCCATTTTTATATACAATGAAAGTTGGAAGATCGTCCGCCTTAACTGATTTCATGACATCGATGTCTTGACCTCCATCTACAGCTAAAAAATAAAATGGCTTTGGGGGCGTTTGTTTCAATGCATCCATTACTGGCTGCATCTTTCTACAAGGAGGGCACCATATGGCACCAATATCAACTAAAACATACTGATTAGATTGTATGATTTTTTCAAAATCTTCTACTCGCATTTGAACCGTATTCCCTACACCTTCCACTGGCATTTGCTGCATACGCCAATTACTCATGCCTCCTTCTAAATTCACCACTTGATAGCCTGCTTGCATCAATGCTTCTTGAGCAGAAGCACTACGACCTCCAGACTGACAATAGATGTAAATCGTTTTTGACTTATCTAAATGTTGGGTTCTATTTTTAAATTCCTTAGGGTCTAGCCAATTTGCTTGTAATGCATTAGCAATATGTCCCGATTGATATTCCGTTGCTGTTCGTACGTCTAAAATTTGCGCACCTGGCGCAGCAATTGCTTGACTGAATTTTGTTGCACCGATGGTTAATTCAATAGATGCATTCACTTTCCCTGTTGGGTTATTTTGAGCGCAACTCAATAAAGTAGCTGTTAGAAAAAACAAACTAGCAAAGCATTTTAGTTTCATAATTTTTGTTGAAAAGTTTCTAATACGTAACAGAGACTTGGAAAGTCTTATTGGTCACACCTAATATTGCAGCAGCAGCATCATTCAGTCGATACTGTATCGCATTACCCATTTCTGGAAGTGCATTGATCACTTTTGCACAAATACTTTTAAAATCAGAAGTGGTGATTCTAACGATTGTGCCAACAGGCAACTCATTGGTTAAAATGTAAAACTTATTATCCTGCCAACCACTCATACTTTTAAATACAGCAGCGGTTCCATTTAATGTTTGAAAAGTAGCTGCTTTTTTCTGACTAGAAAAAAAGCTTGCGAAATATCCTTCATTGGCAGAGGTACTAACTTGTACCAAATTCGTTTTCTGTACACTATCTTTAATTCTTGATTGCTCCTTATTTTGAGCAATCATTTCCCATTGAGCGGTCCTCACAACAGGGGTTACTTTGACAGCAGAGGCCTTAGATTTACGACTGCTCTTTTTCCCTTTTGAATATTTGCTTGAGGTAGATTTCTTTTTGGACCCTTTTTTTGATTTGGAAGATTTTTTTGTCGTTTGTCCTTTTTTAGCCACAGATTTAGCCTTTGCTCCTAAAGCATCCGATTGGCCGAAAAGTCCAATAGCTAGAATCAAGTATAAAATTATCTTCTTCAAGGAGGACAAATTTACAAAATCTAAATGCAAAAAAAGATATAAAATTACTTATTAAATTATTATTTAATTTATAAAATCTAGTAATTCAATATTCTCCAAGTATTTGGATAGTAATTATTCAATCGATTGGGCAGTATTTTGACCCATCCCAAACGACAATTCATATAACTGATGCTATGCCAGCCTTTGGGGCCATTCAACTGAAAATCGGCTCTGCGAAGAAATTGCAAGGCCTCTGGGAGCTCAACCGAAATATCGGCATAAGGCATTTCAGACCATTGACTCATTACTAAATCATGCGCTGGTACAAGATCCGCCCCTTTGAGTGAGCCAATCCGCATACCCATTTTTTTAACATATAAATGGGCCCTTATTGTTTGCAAGTCGGCATAACAATGCTGAGGCAATGCCATTATTTCTTCTTGATGTTGAATGCAAACAAACTGTTCGGGCAAGGCATAGATTGCAGTTAGGCTAGCTAGTTCTTTTTTTGATAAAGTTGCAAACTGGAAAGGAGTTGAAAATTGACTTGTATAATCTGCTTTTTGTTTTTGAAAAACCGCGATAAAAAATCCTTCGCCTTTTATTTTATCTGGATAAAACCTATAACCATGTGCCTGATGTATTGGACTTATGGTGGTTACAATCTGTGTGGCTGATGGAACTTGAATAGCTACCGATTGCATCCCTTCAATAGATGCAATATAATCCATGATCTTTTCGTCCTCTTCAAATGAATAGGAGCAAGTAGAATAAATATAATATCCACCTTCTTGTAATGCAGCAATACTCTCTTCTACAATACGCTCTTGTCTTTGACTACAATGCAACACATTTTCTTCACTCCATTCCTGTATCGCTTGTGGATCTTTCCTAAACAAGCCACTTCCACTACATGGCGCATCTGCAATGATAAAATCAAAAAAATTAGGCAATGCTTTAAAGTGACTTGGATCATTTTGTGTCACCACTATATGATCACTCCCCCAACGAATACAATTTTCTTCTAAGATGGCATTCCTTGATTTAATTGTTTCATTGGCCACAACCAAGCCATGCTTGAAATAGTTGGCCAACAAGGTTGTTTTTCCTCCTGGTGCTGCACAAAGGTCTAATACTTTATAATATTTTTCTGCGTCTGCCAACTGGCTAATAATCGTATGCAAAAACATACTACTTGCTTCTTGAACATAATACGCACCTGCGTGCCATAAAGGATCGACTACAAAACTTGGCCTGCCACTTAAATAATATCCTTGTTGACACCAATTAATCGGCGTCACCTTATTCATAAATGGATGAGTTGCAAGATCGAATGGTTTAAATTGATTCAATCGAACTGCTGTAAAATCTGCAGGAACTTGATGGGTTTCAACAAATGTGTCTTTATCAAAACCTGGCAGACCTTCTAATGATGCTATGAATTTTTCTGGTAACAATAACTAGTATTAATAACGAATGATAAAATGTTCTTGCTCTTTTTGTTCTTTTCTGCAAAATAAGATCCCAATATTAAACAAATCAATTGTCAATCTAACATTAGCATGTTTTTTTACTGTATTCCAGGCTGCTTCCATATTTGAGTCAGCATGAATTCCATGCAGTATCATCCATGAATGTACATGCATTTTGTCCAATAAAATTGTTGCATTGTCAAGAATCGCAGCTTTAGATATACCTCCTCCAATAAATGCCATATCAACTGATTCGTTTTTTATGTGCTCCTCCAAATGCTTTGTTCTCCCACTCACAGAAAGGATGGATGGATTAAATTTTTGCAACAATCGAACAATGAGAATTTTAATTTTTAAAGGCAAGGGATAAGGTGTTGCGAATTCAATCTGTTGTAATATTTTTTTTAACTCAGGAGACTTGCTAAGCATTTCCTCCATTGAACTGGTCGCATTCAGCTGCTCTTGAATGAGTTTAAATACAAATGGGGAATGAATTCCGTGTCCTTTTGAGTTTGCAGCTACAAAATAATATTGAAGGTATTTAAATAAAATAACTGGAGTTGAATAACGCATTTATTTTCTTTTCCAACATTCAAAATCAAAAGCAAAAGGATGTTTTTCATCTGCTGCATTTGGATAACTATATGCCAACTCCCATTGATTGTCAATTTCCGGAAATAAAGTATCTCCATCAATCTGCGTATGCACCCTAGTCATATAAATAGTATCAGCTATAGACATCGCTTCTTGATAAATTTGACCACCCCCAATCACAAATACTTCTGCGTACTGCTCACGCTCTGCTAACTCAATGGCTTCAGCAATAGAACCAACTACTTCTGTTTGATCGTAATGAAGTCCTTCTTGTTTAGTTAAAATAATATTCAACCTGCCTGGTAAAACACGTTTACCCAAAGATTCAAAAGTTTTCCTACCCATGATCACAGGCATAGCCCATGTGGTGTCTTTAAAGAATTTCATATCCTTGGGTAGATGCCAAAGCAATTGATTGTCTTTACCAATCATATGATTATCGGACGCTGCTACAACTAAAGATACTTTCATGGATAATGGATTAAACTGCCACTGGTGCTTTTATACCAGGATGACATTCGTAATTTTCTAAAGTAAAATCTTCATACTGGAAACTAAAAATATCTTTAACAGCTGGATTGATTTTCATTGTTGGAAGCGGAAAAGGTGTTCTACTTAATTGCAAAATAGCCTGTTCCATATGATTGTTGTATAAATGGACATCGCCAAAACTATGCACAAAATCTCCGTATTCTAAATCACAAACCTGAGCAATCATCATCGTTAATAATGCATATGAAGCAATATTAAAAGGTACGCCCAAAAATACGTCTGCACTTCTTTGGTATAGCTGACAACTTAATTTACCATCCGCTACATAGAACTGAAATAAATTATGGCAAGGCATCAATGCCATTTTAGACAAGTCCCCCACATTCCAGGCACTTACAATCAACCTTCTACTATCTGGTGTCTTTTTAATTTGTTCAATCAACTCTGAGATTTGGTCAATCACAACACCATTTGGGGCTTCCCAGCTTCTCCATTGCTTTCCATAAACAGGACCAAGATCGCCATTGGCATCTGCCCACTCATCCCAAATGCGAACTCCATGATCTTTTAAATATTGAATATTCGTATCGCCTTTCAAAAACCAAAGTAATTCGTGGATGATACTTTTTAAGTGCAATTTTTTTGTCGTTACTAAAGGAAATCCCTCAGCTAAATTAAAACGCATTTGATAGCCAAAACAGCTTTTAGTACCTGTGCCAGTACGATCTGTTTTTTCAGTCCCATGATCTATAATATGTTGGACTAATTGTAAATATTGTTGCATGCTGCAATTTACAACAAGAGGGCTAATTTAGTAGATTATTTTGCCTTTCTTCTAGCAATTTCCTGTCTGATCAAGAGTAATTCTCTGTTTGTCTGACCATTCACGCTTGAATTTTCCTGCGCCCTGCGCATTAAATAGGGTATCACATCCTGCAATGGACCAAATGGCAAATACTTACTTACCTTAAACCCTTCAGATGCCATGTTGAAACTAATATGATCACTCATGCCATACAACTGAGAAAAATGAATATGGTTATGGTTATTGGGCAAACCTTTGTTCTGCATCATTTGGGCGCATTTTAAATTACTAGCTTCATTATGGGATGCTAAAATGAATGCGATCTGATCTAAATGATCTAAGCAATATAAAACTGCTGCATCAAAATCCGCATCTGTAGCGGACTTGTCCGTCTGAATGGGTGAAGGATAACCCATTTTTTCTGCCCTTGCTCTTTCTTTTTCCATATAAGCTCCGCGAACCAATTTTGCACCTAAAATAAATTTGCCTTCTGCTGCAATTTTGTGGGATAGTTGTAAAAATCTTAAACGATCAGACCTGTATAATTGATACGTGTTGTATACGACTACTTTTTCTTTATTATAAACTCCCATTAATTCAATCGCTAAACGATCGATTGGGTCTTGAATCCATGTCTCTTCTGCATCAATTAAAATTCCAACACCATGCTCTTCAGCTACATCGCATATTGCATACATTCTTTCTTTCAAACGATTCCATGCAGCATCATCTGATTCGCTATCATGAATGCCGCTCCTTAATCTTGGCGCTTCATTTAAACGCTCAAGTAAATGCATGCTTGATAATCCTGTTAATTTTACACTAACAAATGGGACATTGTCTTGTGTTGCGGCAAATTCTATAGCAGCAATAAACTGTTCAGTCACTGCATCAAAACTATCGTCACCCTCTTTTGCTTCTACACCATAATCTAAGATAACTTCAACGCCATAAGATCCAAGCATTTTTGTCACCCTAGCAGACTCTTCCAAAGTCTCGCCACCAACAAATTGGTTGAAAATAGTATTGCGAATCAAACCATTAATTGGCAAACCAGACTTCATTAACATAGGCGTTAAACGAGTCCCTAATGATACAATCCAAGGATTTTGTATCACAGTGAATAGCCATTTGGCTTTTTTTAAATCCGTATTAGACTTGTACGCAAAAGCGTTTTGTGTATTGTTTAAAGATAGATTCATGCTAACATTCATTCGTATCGCAAATATCGGGACATTTTTTTAGCTTACAAAGTTTATATTGCTTGGTGGTTGAATGGCTGCAAAACCATTTCACTAACTACACCAGAGCTTGGTTGCTGACATAAAAACCAAATAGCCCTTGCAGCTTCTTCTGCTACTACCATCTTATCTCTTTGGACTCTCAAATCTATCGTATCCCAAAATGGAGAATCTACACCACCTAAATACAATTGTGTGATTCTTATTTCTGTTCGCTTAAGCTCTTCTCTTAAAGAATGCATCATGCCTACTAATGCGTATTTACTAGCGCAATAAGCAGCAGCACCAGCCATCGGCACTTTGCCTAAGATGCCTGGTATATTGATGATTAATCCTTTTTTAAGTTCCATCATTTTAGGCAATATAGCTTGAATGGTTTCGAAACTACTCAATGTATTCACCTGAAAAGAAGTTTGCATTTCTGCAGTTGTAAGCTTTTCAAAAGATTTAATGATTCCTATCCCTGCTGCATTGATAAAAATATCAAATGCAAAATCTAGTTGTCTAAGTTGGTTGGTGAAATGATGCACTGCATTTGTATCAGACAGATCTACCTGAAAAAAACGATCTGAACTAAGGCTCAAATCTGAAGCCAATTGATTTAGTTTATTGGCATCTCTACCAGCCAACCAAAGTTGCGCTCCGCTTCCGTGTAGTAAACTAGCTAATTGCGCGCCAATACCGCCTGTTGCGCCCAATAACAATACTTTCTTTTGTTTAAGCCCTTCCATATCTTGTGATTTTTATCATAACAATCAGTTAAGGCAAATTGTTCAAAATAAGTATATTTATGCCCATTATGAAAATCATAGAAACCACCATCTACCAATTTAAAATTCCAATGATTCCATTCACGATTGCGACAGGAACAATGGAGTATGCTCAGAATGTACTAATTCAAATTAAAACAGACCAAGGCATCACAGGTATTGGTGAATGCTCTGCATTTCCTATGATTGTGGGCGAAACACAACTAAGCTGCTATAATAACGCGAAAGATTTTGCTCAGTTTTGGAAAGGGAAAGACCCATTGGATATCCCCCAACGCTTGAAAGAGCTTGATCTTGTAATTGCCGGAAACAATACTGCGAAAAGCGCATTTGATTTAGCACTCTATGACATTGCAGCCAAGGCTGTGAATCAGCCCTTATATCAATTTTTAGGAGGTAGTCAAAAACCAATTGAATCGGATTTGACAATCGGCATTGGCAAGCCTGAAGAGATGGCTGCACAAGCCATTGAGTTTGTTCAAAAAGGGGTGCGCATGATTAAAGTAAAACTTGGTAAAGCACCCAAGGAAGATGTGGAGCGCATTCGACAAATTCGAGCAGCAATTGGACCAGACATTCAAATCAGGATTGATGCAAACCAAGGATGGGCAAAAGAAGACGCCTTGGAAGTGCTTACACAATTAGCACCCTATAAAATAGAATTCTGCGAACAACCTATGCATAAATATTACGATGATTATCTTCCTGCACTATGCGCAAATTCTCCAGTAAAAATCATGGCAGATGAGTCTGTATTTACCCATCATGACGCAAGAAAGCTAATCGCCAATAAAGCCTGTCATTCCATCAACATCAAATTTTCCAAGAGCGGTGGCATACACGAGGCAATTAAAATTCATGATATAGCAAAAGCCCACCAAATTCCATGTATGATGGGAGGTATGCTAGAAAGCAGGGTCGCATTGAGTGCTAAAATGCACTTTGCTATGGCAATGGACAACGTTCATTTTTATGACATGGACACTTGCTTAATTGGGCATAAAATAGACCCAGTGATTGGTGGAGTACAATTTAATGGAATGCATTTAAGTATTGGAGAACAAGCTGGCATTGGCGCCGAAGTAGACCCTGCTTATTTACGCAATCTGGAATCTTGTACGATCTAGTGAAGTAGTATAGTGGATAGTTGTACCTTCGTATTCGATTTTAAATAAATTGATACCATGGAAGCAAAAACAGCATCGGCCTCTTACACTACAATGAACGAATTAGTTTTACCCAATGACACCAATACTTATGGTGACTTAATGGGAGGCAGATTGATGTATTGGATGGATATTGCAGCTTATTTATCCGCAGCCAAGCATTGTAATTCAGGCGCTATGACTGCCTCTGTTGATAATATTAGTTTTAAAACACCTATTAAATTAGGGAATGTTATTTGTATTGAAGCAAAAGTCACAAGAGCTTTCAATACCTCTATGGAAATTCACTTGAAAGTTTGGAACCAAAATACGATTGAACAAACAAGGGTTTTAAGTAATGAAGCTTATTTTACTTTCGTAGCTCTAGACGAAAATAAGCAGCCCAAAAAAGTACCTGCAATCATCGCCGAAACAGAAGAAGAAAAAAAATATTTTGCGAGTGCTTTAAGAAGAAGACAGCTACGTTTAATTCTTGCTGGGAAAATGAAGCCAGATGACGCGACAGAATTAAAGGCATTGTTTGTTAAAGAAGAGGACGAGTAAATTTTTACAAACTTAGTTAGATTTTTAGGCCTCTTTATTTTTCGATGACTTTCATCATATGATGTTTACCCTTTAACATGTAGGATTTACTTTGTTCAATAGCATCCATCACTTGATCTAAGATTTCCTCTACTGAGGCTGTATAGTCAATTACTAAAGGGGCTTTGAATCTAATGGTCAAAGGCGTGCCCACTTTCTTATAGGTTAACCCTTTTTTTGTAAATGCTCTCCAGAATCCATTGATCACAACAGGTACCACAATTGGATGGTTGTTCTTGATGATATGCGCTGTGCCTTTTCTTCCTGGCGCAAATGGCTTTGTTGTTCCCTGTGGAAAAGTGATGACCCAACTATGAGACAAAGCCTTATCTATTTTTTGTGTGTCTACCACGTCTCTTTGCCTTTGGACATCCTGTCCTTCTGCTCTCCATGTTCGCTTCACTGTCAAGGCACCTCCTAGCTTAAATAATTTTGTCAGCCAGTTGTCATTCATCGTTTCTTCGGCTGCAACAAAGTAAACATTGGTAAATGGATTTAACAAGTAATAAGGGATCCCCAATCGATTGAATTTTCTCCATTTTACTGCACAAAAAATATGTACAAAAGTAATCACGTCAGCAAAATAGGTTTGATGGTTGCTCACAAAAAGCACATTCTGCTTTGGCAATTGTTCTAAATGTTCTGTACCCTCAATATTTAGTTTATTAAACAAAGCAAGCCCTGGGTAGGTAAACAATCCTACGATTCCATATATAATGGAACGGAAAATTCTTATTTGCTTTAAATGATCTAATAAACGCATGTGAAAGCTACTGGTTTGACTCGCAATATACTACATAATCTCTTATTTGACTTGTCCTGTTTAAGTAACAAATTGTATCTTTAAACAATGAAAAAGACAGCCGTTATTTTTGATATAGATGGATTATTAATCAATAGTGAACCACTTTGGAATAAAGCAGCCAATGAAATTTTTAGACAATACGGCATCAGTTTAACTGAAGCACAATATGCCACGACCACTGGACTTAGATCAAAAGAATTTGTAGCACATTGGTTGCACGAATATAAAATTCCTTCAACAGAATATGCTAGAGCAGAGCAAAGAGTGATAGATCAAGCCATGTTGTACATTGACCAAGAAGCAACATTAATGCCTGGAGTAGAACATATTTTTCAATTTTTTCTAGAAAAACAATTCAAAATAGGACTTGCGACCTCCTCTCCTACAGCACTAATTGAGTGGGTGAAGGATAAGTTAGGCATCCGTAGCTTAATTCATGCAAGTTGTTCTGCACAAAACCTTCCCTATGCAAAACCACATCCTCAGGTTTATTTAGATTGCGCGAGCGCTTTACATAGTTCCCCGCTTGCTTGTATCTGTTTTGAAGATTCTTTCTACGGCATGTTAGCAGCCAAATCGGCAAGAATGACCTGCGTGGTTGTACCTGCAGCAGATGCACTTAAACAAGAACACTGGGCTGCGGCAGATCTAAAGCTATCTTCATTGCAAAATTTTGGTGCACTACATTTTGATATGCTTGCTTAATTAAGCTAAAAAAAACGCAGCGCTTCCCCAAATACGAGTTAAATTGCAGCCGTAAATGGAACTAGCAAAAAAAGTCATTGGCAAAGAATTAGAACGCTTTGAAATACATTTCAAAGAGGCGGTTAAAAGTAGGGTCTCCTTACTTGACCGTATCATGCAATACATTGTCAAAAGGAAGGGAAAACAAATGAGACCCATGTTTGTTTTGCTCTCTGCAAAACTGAATGGAGAAATCAATGATGCTAGTTATCGCGCAGCCTCATTGGTGGAGCTTTTGCATACAGCAACGCTTGTTCATGACGATGTAGTAGATGATACATTAGAAAGAAGAGGTTTTTTTTCAATCAATGCTTTATGGAAAAATAAAATCGCCGTTTTAGTGGGTGATTATTTATTGTCTAAAGGATTGTTACTTTCATTAGAAAATAAAGACTTTGAAATATTAACCATTCTTTCGAATGCAGTGAAGAAAATGAGTGAGGGAGAGTTACTGCAAATAGAAAAAACAAGAAACTTAAACTTTGACGAATCAGTTTATTACGAAATCATCAATGGAAAAACAGCAAGCCTACTTTCTTCAAGTTGTGCGGCTGGCGCATCCTCTGTAACGCAAGACCAGGAAAAGATCCAAAAGATGAAAGATTTTGGAGAATATGTAGGAATGGCCTTCCAAATTAAAGACGACCTTTTTGATTACGGAGATGAAGTAATAGGCAAGCCTACGGGTAATGATATCAAAGAGAAGAAATTAACACTCCCATTGATTCATATTTTACAAAAATGTACTCCAGCGCTGAAAAAAGAGATTGTATATATTGTTAAAAACAATAACAACGATAAGCGTAAAGTCAAATTTGTCATAGACCATGTAAAGCAGTTAGGCGGTATTGAATACGCGCATGAAAAAATGATTGAATATAGGGATAAGGCATTGGTTGTTTTACACGGTTTTCCTCCATCAATAACAAGAGATGCATTAGAAGAATTAGTGCGCTATACAACTGACAGAAAATACTAATGGAAAAGCGCTGGCATATATTGGAAGGCGATCCTGCTAAAGTAAGTGCATTACAAACGGCATTAAAAATACATCCAATTTTATGCGAATTACTTGTACAAAGAGGTATTGAAGATTTTGACAAGGCGAAACAATTTTTTAGACCTTCTTTAAATGATCTTCATGATCCATGGTTGATGAAGGACATGGATAAAGCTGTTGCAAGAATTATCTCAGCATTTGAACAAGAAGAATCCATCATGGTTTTTGGAGATTACGACGTTGATGGCACGACTTCCGTGGCTACCTTGTACCAATTTTTAAGGAATATTGGACCGAATATTGATTTTTACATCCCCCATCGATATAGAGAAGGATATGGCGTTTCAAAAATGGGGATTGACCATGCAAAAGCTACTGGAATCACCTTAATCATTTCTGTAGATTGTGGCATTAAGTCCACTGAACTAATTGCCTATGCAAAAGAGCTAGGTATTGATTTTATTATTTGTGACCACCATTTACCCGATCCCATCCTGCCTCCAGCTGTTGCTATTTTGAATGCAAAGCAACATGATTGTGGATATCCCTACAAAGAATTATGTGGTTGCGGAGTGGTCTTTAAATTGATCACAGCCCTTGCGCAAAAATACCATTTGCCCGACTCTAGCTATTTGCAATATTTGGACCTTGTCGCTACAGCGATTGCTGCTGATATTGTTCCATTAACAGACGAAAACAGAACAATGGCATTTTTTGGTTTACAAAAAGTGAATGAAAATCCAAGCCATGGCATTTTGGCTTTATTAGAATTAGCAAAACAAAATAGTCCAATACGTATTAGCAATTTAGTTTTTGCAGTCGCCCCAAGAATCAATGCAGCAGGCAGAATGGATGATGCAAAAAAAGCAGTTCAACTTTTTATAGAGAAGGAGTACCAGAGCGCCCTGGCAGTTGCATCGCTTTTACAACAAGACAATCTTGATAGAAGGGAGGCCGATACCACCATTTCAGAAGAAGCATTGGCAGAAATCGAAAATGATCCTGCTCATTTAAATAAAAAATCTACTGTTGTTTTTCAACCTCATTGGCATAAAGGTGTAGTGGGGATTGTAGCAAGTAGGTTGATTGAAAAACATTACAAACCCACCATTGTACTTACGCAAAACGGCGACATTGTTTCTGGTAGTGCAAGAAGTGTTCAAGGCTTTAACTTATACGAGGCATTGCATGCATGTAGGGAGCACTTATTAGGTTATGGAGGGCATTTCGCTGCAGCTGGAATGACCTTGTCCATTGATCGATTGGAGGACTTTAAAGATGCGTTTGAAAAAGCAGTATCAGAAAGAATTACACCAGAACAAATGGTGCCAGAAATTTTAATCAACGCACTACTTCCACTAGATCAAATTAGTATGCAATTTTTCCAGATCATTGCACAAATGGAGCCATTTGGCCCAGAAAATATGCGCCCTATCTTTTTAGCAAAAAATGTGCGCGATACAGGCTATTCTAAATTGGTTAAAGAAGCGCATATCAGCTTTAACCTAACACAAGGAAATAATAGTGTTAGAGGTATTGGCTACAATATGCCAGATAAAATAGAAATTGTAAAATCAGGTAATCCATTTGATATTGTCTTTCAATTACAATTGAACGAATGGCAGGGAACACAATCCGTACAATTACAAGTGATAGACCTTAAAGCAACAAAGACGAATTCATAATCATTACGAATTCGTCTTTGGCTTATTCAAACAACCCTTTGTATCAAGTTGTTTAATGCATTATTTACTGGTCAACTCTACCGTTCTATTGATAAAGCTCGTTAATTCTGCACCTTTAAGCAACCCTTGAGATAACAAAGCCAAATCGGCTAAATTTCTAGCTTGTTTTTGTTGCTTGTCGGTATCTGTTTCTTTTAACAATGTTTGGTATACTGGGTGATTGCCATTGATGGTTAATTGCACTTCATCAGGCATTTGTGCATAAAATGCAGTCATTCCGCCTCCTCCCATGCCAGCCATGTCTTTCATTCTACGCATGAACTCTGGTCTTGTCGCAATCACTGGCGCCGCCTCTTTACTCAAACCTTTAACTTCAACTGTTAAAGTAATTTCAGGTACTTGGAATTCAAATAATTTTTTTGCTTGTTCTACCTCATCCTTAGATAAGACCGAATCTACATTTTCTTGTTTATCAATTAAGTTGTCAACCACGTCAGCATCAACACGAACAAACTGCACTCCTTCCCATTTCATTTCAACATTGTTGATGAAAGCTGCGTCTACCATGGTCTCTAGCTTTATCACTTTGTACCCCTTACCTACCGCTGCTTGAATGAAGGCGTCTTGTTGTACTGGATTCGTTGTGTATAATAAAACCTGTTTGCCCTCTTTATTTTTCTGGGTCGATTCCGTTGTTGTCTTATATTCATCTAAGGTATAAAACTTGCCCGCCTCGGCAGCATCTTCTAAAATCAAGAACTTATTCGCCTTCTCTAAGAATTTGTCGTCTGTAATCATACCATATTTAACAAACAATCCCAAGCTCTCCCACTTTTCTTCAAATGATTTTCTATCGTTATTGAAAATTTCTTCTAATTTATCTGCTACTTTTTTTGTGATATGCGCATTGATCTTTTTTACATTTGGATCGCCTTGTAAATAACTTCTACTTACATTCAATGGAATATCTGGACTATCAATCACACCATGCAATAACATTAAAAATTCTGGTACAATATCCTTCACTTCATCCGTTACGAATACTTGGTTACAATACAACTGAACCTTATCCTTTTGAATTTCATAGCTTTGCTTGATCTTTGGAAAATATAATATTCCAGTTAAATTAAATGGATAATCAACATTCAAATGAATCCAGAATAAAGGCGTCTCCCCAAATGGATACAACTCTTTATAAAACTTTTCATAATCTTCCTTAGTCAAATCAGCTGGCTTTCTAACCCAGATTGGATTCGTATTGTTAATCGGTTTTTCTGTTTGCTTGTTTGCATCAGACGTTGTCGCATCTTCTCCTTCTTTAGCTTCAACCGCTACTTCATTCGCGTCCTTGAAATAAATAGCTACAGGTAAAAATTTACAGAATCTATCCAAAATAGATTTCACCCTTGATGGTTCTAAAAATTCTTTACTTTCTTCATTGATGTGCATCACGATTTTAGTACCACGATTGCTATAGTCGACTTCATATAATTCATAACTTGGACTACCATCGCAACTCCAGAATACACCTGGTGCATCAGTATGACTCTTACTATAAATATCTACTTTATCACTCACCATAAATGAGCTATAGAATCCAAGACCAAAATGACCAATAATACTAGCATCTTGGTATTTAGTTACAAATTCCTCAGCACCACTAAATGCCACTTGGTTGATATACTTATCTACTTCTTCGGCAGACATACCAACACCATTATCAATAATAGAAATTGTTTTTTCTTTTGCATCCACAATGACATCTACTCTTAAATCACCCAACTCCCCCTTCACTTCGCCTTTAGAACTTAATGTTTTTAACTTCTGTGCCGCATCTACTGCATTACTTACTAATTCACGAACAAAAATTTCGTGATCACTATAAAGGAACTTTTTGATGATGGGAAAAATGTTCTCAGTCTGAACTCTTATTTGACCTTTTTGCATAGTTATATCGTTTGATTCAAATATAACAAACTAAGGACCAAAGCCAAGCTTCTGCCAAGCTGACAAATTAGCAAGTTAAATTGGAGCAAAATCCGTTAATTTTTCAGCCAAGCGGCGCCAGAACAACGGGATTTAGTAAACAAAATGTCATCTGGATGTCGGAGTAAGAGCTGCTTCTCTGAGTTAAAAACAGAATAAATACCAAGTATTGATCCATTTCCGTTGGGCACCTGAACACCAGCAAAATCAGCGTAACCACTTGTTCTAAGATAAATAGTGCCCCCTGTGCAAAATTTTAGTGCGCGACTAGCACCCTGTTTATTTTTCTTGTCCGCAAATGTTTGTGCAGTATCTGCAGCAGAAAATTCAATTGCCGACAATTGAATCAAACGACCCTGCAATGAATCATGGAGATTTTTAAATTGTACTTGAATTGGAATGACGGGATAATTGTCTTGTAGGATCTGAAGATGCTGTTTGAACAAGGGCACCGGAATGCCGCCTGTTACCAAGCTGCCAGAACTACTATCGACAGCGCCGACCAATTGGATCATTCTTCGATAATCCGACAAGAGTAAATCTTTTAAGCGTAATCGAATCAAAGTTCCAACAGGATAGTCTTGAAATAGATTTTGACCATCCAATAACAACATGATTCCGCCTGTGCTATCTTGAATAACTATAGATTTATACCAATTATCATACTCGTCATTTGCCACTACAACGGCCTGTATCATCCATTCGTGTCGAATAGGCTCCACCTCCCCCATTTGATGTAGTCGCTTAAGCTGTTTGATACTGATTAGACTGTCACTCCATTGGTCTTGAATTGGCATAGCGTATGCCGCTTTCTTGAAACAAGACATACAGCAACAGGTTGTCATCAAAAGCGTAGATAAGGCGACCAGGGTCGTGTAATTATTTTTCATAAAAAAGTATTAAAGAATAAAAAGTAAAATGATAGTTGATTGAAATGATTGTCCATTGAAAAAAGCAAGTTGAAATAGTTCAAAGCGCTATTACCTGGAGTCCAATTGTATAGGTTCTACCAGGATCGTAGATATACTTCGCGGGAAATTTTTCTAGAACAAATGTTTTGTAATCATACCTGGACTGCTCAAAAATCAAACTAGGAATGGAAGCATTTAAAAGATTTCGAATAGAGCTTGTTAACCTTAAAGTTATTTTTCTATTGGGGGTTTCCAATTGAAAACTTTTTGAAATAAATAAATTCGAGACCCACTGACTGGCAGCAAAAACAGGCATATGCAAATTGTCCCAAGCCGTAGTCGTTGGACTATTTTCTTTCACCCAATCACTTCTCCTAAATACATCATGACTGATAGCGCGTCTGCTTGCATATACCGCCGTATAGCTTAGCCGCAATGAATAATAGGGTTGATAATTGATCGTAAATGCCTGAACAGATTGCGGATAAGATGTTGCTGGGAAATTTTTTAACAATAATTTGCCAGATTGCACTTTATATAAATTATCAGATAACCTGATTTCGAAAATCGGCTGATTGTTAATATAATACCAGCCATAACTATTTGCGACACTAAGCTGTAATGGACTAGTCCAATTGGTTTCAATATAGGTTTCAACACCACGATGCATCGTTTCCATTTGTCCTACACTGGCCCTTACAAAAGCATTATAGTAATCGTGGTAGAACAATTTGTATTGTCGCTCATTTTGATTGGACTGTAAATAAAAGACTGCATTCCCTTTGATACTACTGCCCATAAATTGTACTTTAATTTCAGTGCCCAAATGTAATAGCGGCAGTAGAAATGGATTTTGTATCGCGTGATTAGCAGGATCTGCGTACAATTCTGATGCGTCTGGCGACGCGCTCTCTTGAAAAAAACGAGTCGTCAAATACCATCTTCCATTGAATTTATAGCGAATGTAAATTTGATATTGATGGGATGGAAACCATGCAGTTTGTGAGATTCCTTTTGAAAGCGTTGGAAACAATCCATTTTGATTGATTCCTTTTCTTTGCATTAGATCCACACCTATTTGCATGCCCACTCCCCATTCCAGTAAAGGAGTCGCTCCTGTTAGAGAAGTCCATGTTCGTATATTTTGATTGATTAAAAAATAATTGGCACCCCATGATTCACCTTGTTTGATTTTTCGATCTGGAAATAATAAATCATTTTGAAAAGCGGTAGCTAAACCATCATCATTCACCCATGTGTTGTAATTGTAATAAAATTTTCCACCCAAAAGATCAGCCACTTGATTACTATACCCAATACGATCTGAATTCATCGCGATGCCCATATTCCATTTGCTGTTAGCGCTTATTACATAATTTGAAAGTACAGACAACCTAAGTAATTGCAATTGCTGGATATGCTCATTGATCATGTATTTTGCAGATCCATTTGCATTAGCAAGATTTTTTGCTTTTAATTGATCAAATTGAATTTGCAACAACTCTGGATGAATGGCATACCAATTCAGTAATTTGATTTTTGACTGTTCATCCATGGCATAGCTTGGCAAGTATTTATAATAATCCGGTCTAGGATCGGCAGCTTTAGACCAATCTAATTGGGTTGAACTTTGCGTGCCAAAAACACCACCTAAGTTAATTTGAATCCTATGTTCGTTTTTTGTGCGTAGATCATAATGCAAGCTCATCATAGGGGCATTGCTTTTTTTCTTGTTAGCATAAAAGGGTTGCCCATCAAGCCATCCCCAACTTGGATTGTACAATGGGTCTTTCGACAAGCTGAATAATTCTTGTACTGTTGGGGCACGTTTCCCTTGCACAACAGGGCTCCACCAAAAAGTAAATCCAATTTGATGTTTGTCTGTAATTAATTTTTCAATGCTAAATAAAAATCCTTTACGATCTTTCAATCCATTTACTAAATAACCATTTGGAGTGTTTTGAATGATTGCCTCTACATTTAACCAATATGATTTTTTCATCAGCCCAGAATGCCATTGCAGTCTAATGTCTTGCATTGTTGTTGCATTGGATAGTCTGTAATGAACAGACTTTGTTTTGGTAAACAAAGAAGCATTGGAAGTAATAAAATGATTCCCAGATGGCCCACCAAGTCCAAGCGTATTCATACCATAGGGTGTATTGACATCCATGGTTTTAAACCCTCCGTACAAACCTGAGTAACTAAATCCAGGATCCCATCCACTTAATTTCGTTTGCCAATCAATCCCATTGATTTGATTTCCCTTGTTTTGTGCTAATCCTCTTGGCACCCAATTCAATGCAAAGCCATGAAATTGGGCCATTTCATACAATCCCGAATAACTAGATTGTAATAAATTAGGCATCCAATGAATAGACTCCTGCCCCATGCCGTCAAACTGCTTAGGCAGCGCATCTGCATTTTCAATTTGAGCAACTACTGGAAATGCGTGCATACTTATGCAACAAGAAAACAACAAATAGATACGGGCAATTTTATTCATGCCAGTAAATTGCAATTTTAAAAGACGCCTATTCTTTCGGCAAATACGCAGTCAACCCTCTTATGAATGCAGCATATTTATAAAAAAAATGTACAAGCATAAAATCAAATGGTTTGGGCTATGGATAATGAGTTACTGTTTTCAAAGTCAACTTCAAGCAATGCAAGTTGTTGCCTTTTATAATTGCGAGAATTATTATGATACAACCAATCAATTGTCCGTCAATGACGAGGAATTCTTACCCAATAGCGCAAAGGGTTACAGCGCTTCTAGGTATAGTTATAAAACCAATCAATTAAGTAAAGTGTTGTTTGGACTTGGACAATTAGGCACACAAGAAGGTCTTGCATTATTGGGTGTGGCAGAAATAGAAAATCAATACGTGCTTGAAAAAATCATCCATTCAAATGCCTTAAGAAAATACCAATACAAATACATCCACTTTAATTCAAATGATCCGAGAGGGATTGATGTCGCCTTAATTTATCAACCTCGTTTCTTTACCCCTTATCAATACAAATCATATTCCTTAAAAGACGCGCAACATTTTCAAACATACGCGACAAGAGACATCTTACTCGTTAAAGGGAGACTACAACAACAATGGGTTTATATATTGGTTAACCATTGGCCTAGCAGAAGAGGAGGATCCAATTTGGCGAAAAAAAATAGACTTTGGGCAGCTTCTACCTGTAAACGTATCATGGATAGCGTGAATTTGGTTGACAAAAACGCATACTGGATTGTCATGGGGGACTTTAATGACAATCCCACTAATAAAAGCTTACGCAGTTTATCCCTTCATAACCCTTTTTTACCCTTATTCCGCCGGGGGCAAGGTAGTTTGGCCTTTAGAGATAGTTGGAACCTTTTTGATCAAATCTTATTGAGTCCTAATTGGAATTCATCGAATTCTATACTAACTAACTATAAATCAATAATTTATAAAACAAAAGATATGCTGGAAACCGAAGGTAAATACATTGGTTACCCCAAAAGAACCTGGAATGGGGATCAGTTTAGGGGCGGGTATAGTGACCATTTTCCTGTAGCCCTTATTTTTAGGCCAAATAATAGCGAAAATC
>ERZ650308.406-NODE-406-length-23115-cov-14.952905_pt1 | contig 23115 bp, 24 predicted proteins | sample MGYA00376244_ERZ650308 | MGnify/ENA primary metagenome ERZ650308 (study PRJEB26733, sample SAMN07839295) | wastewater metagenome | biome: small river; feature: stream; material: water | place: USA: North Carolina | collected 2016-04-26 ... | reverse complement strand
AAAAATAAATCATCCAAATTACAAATTTGTTATAACATTTATGGTATTGTATGCGAGTGCTAAATACCACAAATTTGTTATATGACAGATGAGAAGAAAAGATTAGCAGATAGGATAGGAAATAACATCAGGGCTATAAGACAACGCAAAGGCATGTCTATAGAAAAGCTTGCTTTTAAATCTGACATCGGCTATATGCAGTTGAGTCGAATTGAACTTGGCAAGATAAATACTACAATATACCAAGTATTTAAAATCTCAAAATCATTAGAAGTTGATCTTCATGAATTATTTCATTTAAAAGACAATTAAATGAAAAGATACTTAGCGTATTGCGATGCGATAAAATTTCTAGATGACAGAGGTTTTAGTTTAAATAAAACCTTGAATTTTACAGATAGTCCATTGGTTAAAAAATTCGAATATTGGGCAAAAGAGGATGGTGAGGAGATGTATCTACTTGAGGTAATGGATCAGGACTTTGTTTTTATGTTTAAACTAGTCTAAACCAGCTTTTCACCTTTTTTGCTATTGGGTTAAAAAGATTCAATTTGTTATTTAATTGATCTAATGTGTGATCAAAAATGCATTGTATTTTCTTAAAAGGATTTAATTGATCAATGATTACGGAAAAATTATTTTGAATCATTTTTCGATCTTCAGAACGTTTAGCTTTTAATTTTGCAATCTCTTGTTGTATTAATACTCTTTCATTCATACTCATAATGTCTATTTTAATTTCCTAGCAGTGTAGTTGTAGATAGGATCTTGAATGAAATATTGCTTAAATCTTGAAACAATTATGGCTATAAAAAAGTAAATTCCTGACACAAAAAGAAATCCCAAGTAGACCTTGCCAGTTATTGTGCCAATCCATAATGCAAGCCCAACAGAAAAAAAGAAAATACATGATAACAACAATGCCATTAGAAGTAACTTAGAGTAAAGTTCTGCAAATGCATTTGCAATAAAATCTACCAGGTATAATTTATACAATTGTATAGTGCTCAATGAATAAGCTTCTATACTTTTTAAAAGTGGTTCAATTGAAATGATATTGTTAAGCATGTATTTTCTTTAGATAAGCATTAATCTTTCACATTGTGTGAAACAGATCTTTTTAAATCGTCATATTTTTCGGTAACAGATTCTAATAGATCCTCAAATTTCTCTTTAAGGTCGTCTACATATTCCTCACCTTTATGTGCGATCCTTCTTCTTGTAACGCTACCTTTTGCCGGGGCAAATAAGATGCCTAATAATGCTCCTGCTGCAATCCCTGCAATAACGCCTAAAGCTGCTTTTCCTGAGTCCATAATGATTAATTTTTAGTGATAAATATCGATTCACCAAAGTTCAATCAAGATGAAGATCGAATTGTTACACAATAACACCTTTTATTTGTAAATTTTTATGAACATATAATATCCCTTGTTCATAGGCTCATAGCTTTCCAATCCCTATATTTGTATTTGTAAAAACGCATATATGTTAGACGCAATAGTTCCTTTGATCTCTTTAATACTGTTAGAAGTAATTTTGGGGATTGACAATGTGATTTTCATTTCTATTTTATCTGACAAGCTGCCAGATAGTCAAAGAAACAAATTGAGGTATTGGGGCCTTGGGTTAGCAATGGTAATGCGTTTAATTTTGTTGACGTTAATTTCTTGGATTTTAAAATTGGATCAAAGTTTATTTACGATTGCTGGTATAAGCTTCTCAGGCAAGGGGATCATTTTGATTGCAGGAGGCTTATTTTTAATTTATAAGAGTACAGTTGAGATTTATCATAAAACAGAGTTAGCCAATCAGAGTGAAGTGCCAGTTGTGCCAAAAACGAGTAGCTTCAAAAGACTATTGATGGAGATTGTTTTGTTGGATTTAGTGTTTTCCATTGATTCAATTATCACTGCAATTGGAATGGCACAAGAATTATGGGTTATGTATACATCCGTTATAGTGGCTGTTGTAATTATGATTTTTGCGTCTCAGCCAATTAGTTATTTTATCAAAAAGCATCCTTCATTCAAAATTTTGGCTTTAAGCTTTTTAATGATGATTGGCATTTCATTGATTGCTGAGGGTTTCCATTTGGCCATACCTAAAGGCTATATTTATTTTTCAATGGCATTTGCTTTTATAGTTGATATCATACAAATGAAAACGGTAAAATAGCAATATGCAATCCCCAGTCTTTTTAATCACTCCTCCATTTACTCAGTTAAATACGCCTTATCCTGCAACGGCTTATTTAAAAGGGTTTTTGAATACCAAAGGTATTTCTAGTGTTCAGGCAGATCTTGGGATTGAGGTGACATTAGCTGTTTTTAATAAAGAAGGATTGTCGAAGTTATTTGAGGCAATCGTTGAAAAGGAATATGAGCTTAGCCCTGATTGCCAACGTATGCTAGCTTTGAAGAATCACTATATCAACACGATTGACCAAGTGATTTTATTTTTACAAGGCAAGTTAGATACCATTGCGCATTTAATTTGTACGCGTTCATTCTTACCAGAAGCAAGTGCGTTTGATCAATTAGATGATTTAGAATGGGCATTCGGCGCGATGGGGAAACAGGATAAAGCTAAGCATATCGCGACAATGTATTTAGAGGATCTTGGCAACTTGATTAAGGCAACAATTGATCCTTATTTTGGTTTTAGTCGCTATGCAGAGAGTCTCGGAAGATCTGCTAATTCATTTGACGAATTGTATGAAGCACTCAATGCGCCTTTAACTTATTTAGACACTATTTTATTAGACCTATTTGAACAGCATATTCAAAAAGTACAACCTAAACTAGTTTGTATCTCAGTGCCGTTTCCAGGAAATCTATATACCTCTTTAAGATGTGGACAATGGATTAAGCAGCATCACCCTACTATTAAAGTAGCTATGGGTGGAGGCTTTGCTAATACAGAACTTCGTTCATTGTCTGACCCTAGGGTGTTTGAATTTTATGATTTTATTACTTTGGATGATGGGGAAGCGCCAATTGAAATGTTGATAAATCACATTGATGGCAAAAAAGATATACATGATCTTAAGCGTTGCTTTATATTATTGAACGGGGTGGTTACCTATATGAATGAATCCATTTATCCCGATTACAAGCAGCATCAATTGGGTACACCTGATTATGAAGGCTTATTATTAGATCAATATATTTCTGTGATTGAGTTGGTCAATCCAATGCACAGCTTATGGAGTGACGGAAGATGGAATAAATTAACGATGGCCCATGGATGCTACTGGGGTAAGTGTACGTTTTGTGATATCTCTTTGGACTATATTAAAACCTATGAACCTGCAACAGCAATTTTATTGGCGGATAGGATGGAGGCAATGATTGCTCAGACAGGTCAAAATGGGTTTCATTTTGTAGATGAAGCAGCACCACCGGCATTGATGAAGGCTTTAGCGATTGAAATCATTCGTCGTAAATTAGTGGTAAGTTGGTGGGCCAATGTGCGCTTTGAAAAAAGCTTTACACAGGATCTTTGTCTTTTATTGAAAGCTTCTGGATGTATTGCGGTGAGTGGGGGGCTAGAGGTTGCATCAGACAGATTATTGGATCTAATCCAGAAAGGTATCACAGTGGCACAAGTTGCTAGAGTAAGCAAGCATTTTAATGAGGCGGGGATCATGGTACATGCTTATTTAATGTATGGATTCCCGACGCAGACAGTACAAGAAACGGTTGATTCTTTAGAAATGGTTCGTCAGTTTTTTGAAACAGGTGTATTAAAATCTGCCTTCTGGCATTTGTTTACGATGACTGCGCATAGTCCAGTTGGATTAGCACCTGAAAAATATAAAGTCAAAAAAGTAACAGAGGCAATTGGCAGTTTCGCCAACAATGATATCCTCCATACTGATCCTACTGGTGCAAATCATGAGATCTTTGGCTTTGGCCTAAAAAAGGCGTTACTGAATTACATGCATGGTGCTTGTTTTGAATTTCCATTACAAAAATGGTTTGAGTTTAAAATCCCAAAAACTACCATTGAGCCAAATTATATCCAAAAGCAAATTGATGCTGTAGAGATTGGCGCTTCAAACTATAAAGCAATATGGATAGGATTGATGCCTATTGCAACTATAGTGCAAAAAGCAAAAAAAGGCAGCAAGTGGGAAGAAATGAATTTACGTTTTGAAACCAATAAAAATACTGTTTCAATCAATGTGTCGCCAGAAAAAGGGGCATGGTTAATACAGCTATTGTCAAAAATAAATATAGATACATCCTCTGGTATGCCTTTGGCAGACATCAAGGCGGATTATGCAGCTGCAGGGCTGGAAGGATTTGATTTGTTTTGGGATAATAAACCTGTCAATACCTTACATAAAGCGGGACTATTAAGAATATAAATTCATAAAGATGCATGTTGAATGGGTGAGAGATTTTTGTTTGACATTTAAAGATGTGGAAGAATGTCAGCCATTCGGCCCAGAGCATCTTGTATATAAGATCAAGGGTAAAATGTTCTTACTTCTTTCTTTGGATGAAATCCCGCCAAGAGTGAATGTAAAAACAGATCCAGAAAGATCAATTGAATTAAGAGAATCTTATCCTGACAATATATTGCCGGGTTATCATATGAATAAGAAGCATTGGAACACACTTGTATTAAATGCAAGACTTAACCCAGGATTGGTTCAAGAATTAATCACCCATTCTTACGAGTTAGTTCGAAAGTAATTTGAGCCATGCTCGATTTCTTAAAATTTTGCCAATTATCCATCCCAAAACTTAGTTTAACATATATTTTAATTGTATGTAACTTTTTCCCAATACTTTCGTCCCACTTTTAAATATATTGAATGAACTATTTTTCTTTGAATTGGCTTAAACCAGTTGCTTTTGTAGTGCTGACTTTTTTTAGCTTTAATGCTTTCGCGCAAGGATTTAACTTAAAAGGGGTTGTAAGAGATACGGTAGATAAAAAACAGCTACCCAATGCGTCTATTGTGCTTTTACATGCAAAAGATTCTGTATTATATAAAATGACTAGAACGCAAGCAAATGGTGCCTTCGATTTGTCTGAAATCAATAATGGGGCATATATTTTAATGATTACATATCCTCAGTATGCTGATTATTTAGAAAAAATCCAAGTCAATGACGCTGCGATTGATTTAAAAGTCATCCCCTTAAATACAAAAGTGCACTTATTAAAAGAAGTCATCATAAAAAACACAGTTTCTGCCATTCGAGTTAAAGGCGATACTACAGAATATAAAGCCGATAGCTTTAGAGTTACACCCAATGCGGATGTGCAAGAATTAATAAAAAAAATGCCTGGATTTCAAGTCAATTCAAAAGGAGAGATTACAACCCAGGGGGAAAAAGTAAATAAAGTGTTAGTTGATGGAGAAGAGTTTTTTAGTGATGACCCGGCTGTGGTAACAAAAAATTTAAGAGCGGATGCGGTAGATAAAGTGCAGGTATTTGATAAGAAATCTGATCAAGCAGCTTTTACAGGAATTGATGATGGGCAAACCAGTAAGACGATCAATTTGCAATTAAAAGAAGACAAGAAGAACGGTTATTATGGCAAATTTGAACTTGGCTCCAACTTGGATCAATACCGAAATGGTAAGGCTTTAATCAATGCTTTTAAAGGAAAGAAGAAAATTGCAGGTTATCTCACCACTGACAATACACGTTTTGAAGGATTGAGTTGGGATGAGCAAAGGAATTACTCGGACGGAGGCAATACGGTGACTACATTAGGAGATGACGGAAGTATGAGTATCTATTTTTCGGGTGGAGACGACTATGATGAGCAAATAGGTTTGCCTAATCAACAAAGTGCTGGCCTAGTACTTTCTAATAAATGGGGTAATACTTCTACCAATAATACGGGACAATATCAAAGATTGCAATCTAAGGCCAAAGGAACTAGTTACACACAAACAATTCTTTCTAACGCGATTTTAAATAATAACACTACGAATGACCAGCTGCTTGATAAAAGAAAGTATCGTTTCAATACGATTAATGAATGGGGTACAGATAGTACTGGATTATTCAAAATTACCTTAAAAGCGGCTAATACTTTAAAAGATGCCAATGCCCAATTCTTTGGTATAACAACCAATGAGTTTGGTAATAAGATTAATCAGACTGATAGAAAAACCAGTTTGTCAGAAAATGATAAATTGCTTATCTCAAATTTAAGTTATCGAAAAAAGTTTGCTAAAAAAGGTAGATCAATTTCGGTGCTTTCTGATTTGAATTTTAATGATAAAGCACAAGATGCAACTTTGATTTCTGAAAATAGTTTCTTTGATGCAGCTAATTTACTCAGCTCTGTAGACAGGGTGGATCAAATCAAGGCCAATCAACAAACAACTTCATCTGTCGCTTCAAATATAGTGTACACGGAACCATTGAGTGAAAAATCGTTTTTAATCTTTAAATATGGGCTAACAATAGCTAAAAATGATGCAGAAAGAGTGACTTCGAACAATAATGGTACAATTGTGGACTCATTGAGTAATCATTTTGTGTTTAATACAGTTAATAACAGTGGGTCACTCAGTTACCGTTATGTAGCTAAGAAAGTAAATTTTATCATTGGATCAGGAATAGGGACGGCAAATTATCAGTTAAACGATTTGGAATTGGGTACCAACAAAGGAATCAATTTTACAAATTTCATTCCAAGCGCCTCTTTAAATTTTAATCCTAAGCAACAAAGAAAACTAAGATTTAATTACAATGGAAATACAGTTAATCCAACATTATTACAAATTCAACCCATACTAGACAACACAGATCCTCTAAATATATTAGTGGGTAATCCTGAATTACAACAAGCATTTACAAATAAGTTCACATTTAATATTGGGGATTATAAGGTTTTAAAAAGCCGCTCAATCAATTTGTGGGTCGATTATGGAAACACGAATAACGCAATAACCAGTAGTAGTGAAATAGATGCAAACGGAAGAAGAATTTCTAAATATGTGAACGTGGATGGCAATTTTAATTATAGCATTAATGCTTCATACGGCTTAGATGTCTATAAAGGAGTGAATATGAATTTTAGATTTGGAAAAAGGTTTAATCGATATAACAACATAGTCAATAATACAAAAAACACTAATGACAATAACTCAATGGATTATGCCATTGGTTTAAATTATTGGAGTGACACTTGGTTTAATTTTTACTTTCAAATAAATGCAGTCAATAATCAGTCGACCTCTACTATTAGGCCTAATATAACAACTAACTATTGGTCTTATTCTAGTTATGGTAATTTTAATTTTAAATTTAAAAAGGCTAAAACTTATCTATCATTTGAAAATGACTTTAATATTTTTCAAAAATCAATTGCTTTCCCCGATCAACGAAATATTTACATAGTGAGTCCTTCTATTCGAAAAGTCATTGGTAAAAAAGACCTTTTTGAAATTAAATTATATGCTTTTGACCTGTTCAATCAAAATAGCAATGTGAGTAGAAATATCTCAAGTAATTTTATTTCAGAGACCACAAATAACAGCATAAGAAGATATTTCTTATTTGGTGTAATTTATAATTTCTCAAAAAATAGCAAGCCACCTAGTTTTGACTAATTTCAAATCCTTTTATCAATTTTTCTATATGAATCGAATAATTTTATTTTCTTTTTTGTTGATTACCACTCCAGCTTTTACACAACAATTCATAACAGCGGGGAAGTTGACTTTTGAACGAAAAGTGGCACAAGTTTCATTAATGGAAAACTTGTATGAAAATGGAGGAGCCGACAATATCTGGATTACTGAAATGAAAAAGGTCTTCCCAAGAATTGTAACTGATTATTATACTTTAGAATTTAATAACAATAGTACTCTTTTTAAAGTAGAGAAAGAAAATCTAGACAACAAGTATATGTTAGATGGATTAAAGCCATCAGATCAGAATTACGTGTATCAAGATTTCAATCAAGGTTTAACTACAATTACAAAGTCAATATTTGAAAATCAATACATAGTTAAAGATAGTATTAAGCAATTTCAATGGAAAATTACAGGGGAGGTGAGGGATATTGCTGGTTTCGAATGTAAAAAAGCGTTAACTAAGATTAACGACTCTGTAGTAGTTGTAGCTTTTTATACAGATCAAATTATAGTAAAAGGTGGTCCTGAAAACTTTAATGGACTTCCAGGTATGATATTAGGCTTGGCTGTGCCAAGATTATCTCTAACCTTATTTGCTACAAAGTTAGAGTTAACAAGTCCTATAATGAATGTAAGATTGCCTTTGAAACCCAAATATGTAAAACACAGCCAAATCCTTCAAGATGTAGAAAAAGGCCTAAAGACTTGGGGTAAAGAAGCTAAGGCAATAGCTTGGGTAACTAATTTATAAATCCAACCCCCTTTGGCCCATTGCGTAAAATGAGCCAGATTTCGTTCTTGACGAGAAGGGGGCGGATTAACTTACTTTTTAGTTAAATCAATTGCGAAACTCAATTTTAACGTCACTCTATATTCAGTGATTTTATTATTTGTAACAATCGCTGTTTGATCTTGAACCCACACAGATTTAATGTCTTTCAAGGTTTTACTGGCATGGGTGACTGCTGTTTGTGCTGCATCTTCCCAACTTTTAGTTGAATTTGACATCACTTCAATGACTTTTACTGTACTCATAGTAGTTGATTTTAGATGTAAATTATAGGATCATTTTCTCGCTTCCTATGATGTACATTTTGATTTGAATTGATTATTATCATAGCCATAATTGACAAGAATCAAATGCATTATTTTTCATATGTACTAATTTTCAATTTAAATTCTATAGCTATGTCTACTATAATTGCCGAGTCGTATATCCTAGAATTAAAGGCTTGGCTTACACTCATTTCATTTTATAAAAATCAAACAGAAAGCTTTAAGCATAAACTATTTCAAGCAGTAAGGGTGCCAATGTTGATTAAGGATAGTGCAAGATTAGAAGCCTATCAAGTTCATTTAATGGCATTTCAAGATTTTTTATTTGAAATGGAGGATGCAATACTTTGTCATATTAAGCAAATTGATATAAAATACATTTTTGATGATATGCAAAAGAACGAATCCATTGAGCATCAGCAAATTTTACTCAGGTATAAAATGTATACAGCAGAAAAAAAATATTTTAGTTTCAGAAATGCCTTATCGCAATACCTTATAAGTATTTTTGAACTTGTAATTTTATCCAAATTAAATAATGGATTACCGGGTCTGCATCCTGTTGGTCGTAGGTCTGCAAATATTACAGTTTAATTCATTTGTTGTAACTCCTACATTAAGGACTTGTTTATCTTTGGAATTGTACCTAAAAACACTGATACCCTTGGCTTTCCAGAAATAGGCAGTGCTAAATATAGCTGCCACTTCTTGCTTGGTGGTTGTTTCAGGTAAATTAATCGTTTTTGATACGGCATTATCAGTGAATTTTTGAAATGCCAATTGGTGTTTTAAATGCCATTCAGGAGCTATTTCTTGTGCTGTTTTAAACAAATTTCTAATGGCTACTGGTATCTCTGATATAAAAGCGATAGAACCATACTTTAGTACTTTCTTCATTATATCAGAATGGTATAATTTGTTTCTTTTTAATGTTTCAACAAGTTGCTGGTTTACGTTTTCAAAAATATGATCTTCGAGTATATGTCTTTGCTCGTAGGCTAAAGCAAATATTGGTTCAATTGATGAGCTTACATTGGCTATGATGGATATACTTCCAGTTGGAGCAATGCTTGTTCTTGTCGCATTGCGCATTGGCATATCAGGTGCATAAATGCTCTTTTCCCAGTCAGGAAAACTTCCTCTTTCTTTGGCTAATTGAATGGAAGCTTCTTTTGCCTTCTCGCTTATAAATTGCATAATCTGCTCACCTAATTGAACTGCTTTATCAGAATCATAAGGGATTTCAAGTTCAATCAATAAGTCTGCCCAGCCCATTACACCCAATCCAATTTTTCGACTTTTTAATGTTGTATGTTTAATCTCAGGTGTAGGGTAGGTATTGATCTCAATGACATCATCTAAAAATCGGATGGCTACTTCAACTATTTCTTCTAGCTTTCTCCAATTCACCTCTTTACTTCCATTATTACTCTTTAGAAATTTGACCAAATTCAATGAACCTAAATTACATGACTCGTAGGGCATTAAAGGAACCTCCCCACAAGGGTTTGTTGCATTGATTTTACCAACAGCTTGTAATGGATTATGTTGATTGATGGTGTCTATAAATAGTAAGCCTGGGTCACCTGAGGTCCAGGCAGATTGTATAATTTTATTCCATAAATATTTCGCATCTACTCTTTTTTCTACATTTTTATAATTGGGGTGGATTAATTCCCATTCATCATTTTTTTCTACTGCATGCATGAATTGATCCGTTATTGCAATTGAAAGATTGAAGTTATTTAATACTGTAGAACTACCTTTCGCTTCAATAAATGCTTCAATATCTGGATGATTAATGTCTAGGATAGCCATATTGGCTCCTCTTCTTCTACCAGATTGTTTCACCCCTTCAGTAAGTGCATCAAAATCTTCTATAATAGATAATGGGCCAGATAAGTGCCTGCAAATTGAATAAGCATAGTTATTTTTTGGTGAAATTTTTGAAAAGTTAAAACCCACCCCGCCACCACTGGATTGTATCAATTTAGCATATTTAAAACTATCATGAATACTTTGCATTGAATCAAAAATTGGTAACACAAAACACGCACTAAGTTGTTGCTCGGAATTTCCTGCATTCATTAATGTTGGTGAATTGGGTAAAAATAAGAATTCAGATAGGCAATCGTAAAATTTACCCTCCCAAGAAAGCGCCTTCTCTTTCCCTCCCCACTGGTATTCTGCATTAGAAACAGCCTTAGCGACTCTTTTGAAAAGTTCCTTAGGTGTTTCTATGGTTTCTCCATTATTGTCTTTTAGCAGGTACCTGGCTTTTAATAAATATTCACTGTGTGCTGATATATCGTTCATTGTATTTGGGGTATTAATAGTATTGTATTAGTACAATTTTTTGGTAGTCTTTAAGTACGTCTTCGTCTACAAATTCTACAATACCTCCTGTAGCAAGTGTTTTTTCAATCACATCATCTACAGCATCTTTGATATAAAGATCGTTATGTAAAACATCGTCATATTCAAATATGATTTCTTTCTTAGCCCCTTGCCTTGCAGGATAAACGTAGTTTTTTTCAATGATTAAGTGTTTCCCTTTTTTCTCAGTTGCTCTTCGCCAGACCTCTTTTATGCCTACTGCCAATGTTTTATTGCCCATTGCATCATCTATCACTTTTATTAGATCTTCTTTTTTTTGTTTATTCCACTTAGTTACATGCGGTTCAATGATATCTAGTAATTCTGGTTCTGTATTTTCTTCATAGTTTCCATGAATATATTCTGTTATATATTTCTTTTGGTGACTAACCTGTTTAAAGTGTCCAATTGTTTTCGGAGTACCCATAAAGAAAACTGGAATATTGTATTGTAGTAATATTTGTTTTAATTGAAGATCTACATTGTGAAGAAATTTGTCTAGTTGGTTTTCTTTAATTTTTGATTCGTCAGAAAAGTTAGCCACTTTTTCTGGCATATCATGATATAAGCCATCTATATCAACTGCTTTTATTCTTTCTAGTTTCAACAAACTTTTAGTATTGCCAAGATAGAAACTACCTTCTTTACTACTAATGATCATTAAGATATACTTATGAATTTCTTTTTTAGCATAAACTAAATCTCTGATTTCAAATGAATCATCTATTACGATTCTGTCTTCGAGAGGGATGTCTAAATAATAAAACTTCTCTAAAAGTGGGGAGACGAATATGGCAATACTTTTGGTGACTTTTGAATAATCTATCTCAGAAATAACATGTTTTAGCTTTTTTATAACTGGATTAGCGATACTCTTTGGGTAGGTTTTCAGTAGTTCTGCGCTTGTCTTATGTACCATAACTTTTAAATGTCCAGTAATTTCTTTTTGAGGGTTCACTTGAATATCAACTGAGATAATAATTGATATGCTAGGGAAGTAGCTTTCAGTTAAGATTAAATCTGAGTATAATTCCGATTGCATTGTTTTCATGCTATTATTTTTTAATGCTTTTATAAAGTCCAATTAATTCGCCAAAGCCTATGATATGATTCGACATAGCTTTTTCTAATTGATGTTTTGTGCTATTGATATTTAAATCCAATAGAAAGTTATCAAGGGCATATACTTTAAAATGATAATGGTGAATGCCCTTAGGTGGACAAGGACCACAATATTTATTCATACCAAAGTCGTTGATCCCTTGTCTGCCTCTGGTTTTGTTTATTTTAACATAACTTTTTGGAGGGATATTCCATGCAATCCAATGCGTCCAAGTTCCTACTGGCCCATCAGGGTCATCCACAATGATTGCCAAGCATTTAGTTTCATTTGGTAAATTTTGGATAGTTAACTCAGGTGGTTCATTTCTGCCATCACATGTATATTGTTCTGGAATGAAGGTGAATGGCTTAAAAGCTGAACTTGAAACCTCCAATATCCTTGTTTTGACTTCAGTTGGTAGAATGGAATACATTTTACAATGAATTAACCTCTGTTACAAATAAATACGGGCACTGCGTGGTCTTGTATCAATTCACTTACAAAGCTTTTGTGAAACAAAGAACCCAATCCAGTTCTGCCATAAGACCCGCTTATTAATAATGCATTTTTCCTTTCTAAAAACAAACTATTGAAGTAGCTGCCCGGATCCGCATTATTTTTAAAAATTGTTAAGTCTTTAAAATGTTTAACGGCGTATTCCTCTAATAAAATCTGGTCAGGAATGTCATGTTTTTCATCCTCTTTAGAATACACTACAATTGTTTTATTATTGGTTAATTCTGGAAATAAATAAGCAAATTGTTTAATAGCAAACATCGAATTTTTTGATCCATCATACGCTATAATATTGCATTTTGGAAATATGTATTTTTCTGGAATCACTAATGCTGGACATTCTATCTCTTTCAAGGTTTCTACTAGATACTCTGAGACTTTATTTACACCATAATCTTTATAAAATGTTTCTGATCCCAATAACATTAAATCAGCAAATCTTGATTCTTTGATGAGTGTTGCAATAGATGAATCATCATAATCTTTATGCACCTTATATTCTATATCATTATTTTGACATTCTTTTTCAAATTTTGCAATTACACTCTTTATTTCTTCTGCATCCACATCTTCAATTAATGGAATAAAATAGGTAGATCCAATACCTTCGCCAGCATAATTCCATAATCTCGCATAATCTTTTTTGGGTATAAAAACACCTGTTAAAACAATCCGGTTTTTTTCATTTAATGTTTTCGCAAAATCCATTGCACCTTTTGAATAATTTGTCCCATCAATTGCTAATAAAATCTTTTTCATATTTATTTTTTAATATTTTTAATGAATCTACTGTCTACAAACTTAGTGTGGCAAACACAATAGCACAATGACCTACGTCAAAACCATTGCTGATTCCAATTTGTTTCCTTGTTCGATGCTATTTCAACTATCTAAATCATCTAAAGATTTGATGTTGGTCATTGGATGCTACATCACTTGTTTTTAATTTCAATGATTATTTAAATTTTAAATTACCCTTATGACAAATTCATTAACAAGACAAGCAAGTTTGATGCCTACTATTTTCGATGATTTGGTAAACCCATGGACTGATTTATTAAGTAATTTTCGCCTTAGTTCCGGTAATTTTTCTGTACCAGCAGTTAATATTACTACACAAAATGGCGACTATACAATTACGATGGCTGTTCCTGGGATGAAAAAAGATGATTTTAAGATTGACTTTGATGACAATCTTTTAACCATTAGTTGTTCTAAAGAGGAGTCTAAAGAGGATAAAAACTCAAGATTTACTAGAAAAGAATATAATTATTCATCTTTTAGCAGAACATTTACAATTCCAAATGAAGTGAATGCTGATAAGATTGATGCTCATTATGAAAATGGTTTATTAAGTATTAAACTTCCATCTAGAGAAGAGTACAAAAAACTTTCCACATCTAAGCATATTCCTATTAAGTAGTGTATACTGCTTATTATTCATGATAGATGCTGACTAAGCCCAAAACAACATGTTTTGGGCTTTTTAGTGATACCTAATGATTAAGTATTAAGTATTTATACTGAGTATTCTTTAATGAAAATTTACATATATATATAATTTATGATGAGAATTATCTAAACCTTTGATGATGATCAGTTTTTGTTTTTTTTATCATGACTATGTTTGTCCTCCGATATTGTTTTAATCAATAATAACCAACGATGGCAATGAAAAAAGCAAATTTGTTTTTATACATGTTCTTGCAAATCACAATGATATCTTGTGTTTCAACTAAGTCAACAACCTATTTCAACAATGCGTCCGATACGTCTATTGCTTATAATACATTAAAATCGTTCAAAATTCAACAAGTAACAAAAATTCAAAAAAACGATATCTTGAATATTTCAATTACAAGTTTGAATCAAGATGCATCTGCTATTTTCAATACGACAAATAATTTTGTTTTCACTTCTTCTACTAGCTCTGGTTTAAATACACAGTCTAGTGGGTATCTTGTTAATGAGCATGGCATAATCAATCTCCCATTATTAGGTAATGTTAAAGCCATTGGTTTAACAAAGAGTGAATTAATTGACACAATTACACATATCATTAAGGATAGGCACTTATTAATGGACCCTATCGTCAATATTCGTCATGTGAACTACGAGGTGACTGTGATTGGTGAAGTTGGAAAGCCTTCAGTTATTTCTGTCCCTAATGAAAGTATATCAATGCTAAAGGCTATCGGCCTTGCTGGGGATATTACTATCTATGGCAGAAAGGATCATGTTTTATTAATAAGAGAAGCAGATGGAGTAAAGCAAGTTAAATACATCAATTTAAACTCTAAGGACTTTTTATTATCACCCTATTATTACTTACAACCAAATGATGTTATTTATGTGGAATCTAATAAAAACAAAGTTGCTAGTGTGGGTAGAGGTACAAGATTGTTGCCCGTCTTTTTATCTGGCCTTTCGGTCGTTATTTTATTAGTTGATCGTGTTTTTTATCAATAATACATTTATGAAAAAAAATATAGACTATACCATTCAGAAGGAGGAAAGCTTATTGATAGGAGCAATCAGAAATTGCATTCAAAATTGGCCTACCTATTTAATTATTTCAACCATTCTTGGCATCGCTAGTATTGCCTATCTAAAAATTTCGCCAGTATATTACCAGGCAAATGCGTTACTCATTATTAAAGATGAAAAGAAAGGAAATGAAGATTCTAAATTAATGGAGTCATTAAACTTAATGAGTGCAAAAAGAATCATTGAAAACGAAGTGCAAGTTTTACAATCAAAAGCCATTATCGATAGGGTCGTTCAGAAATTATACCTAAATGCGCCAATTTATATAAGCAATAGTTTAAATAAAAAAAGAGCCTACTTAAGCAGTCCGATTTTTATTGAACTAAATAGGGGAGAAACACTTAAAAACGGAATCGGTGCAATTCGGTTTAATTACAATGAGAAGGCTCAGTTAGTCACATTAAACGACCATTATATTTATCCTTTAAATCAATGGGTTAACACACCCTTTGGAATGCTAAGATTTATTCAAAATACCCAAAGTATTCCATCCAATCAGGCCTTCTATTTCGAGCTTTTGAATAACGAAGCAGCAGCTAATTCACTTTCTAGTCAGCTCAAGGTGACTGCCACTAACAAACTTTCTAGTGTGATTAATCTTCAATATAAAGATGGGGATCCTAAGCTAGCAGAAGCTGTTTTGAACGAAGTGATCAGCATCTACAATCAAATGATCCAATCCGAAAAGAAAGAATTGGCAAAAACGACACTTCAATTTATAGATGCCAGATTAAATGTCATAGGCGGTCAATTGGATTCAATCGAACATAAAATAAGATCATTCAAAGGAAATAGTAATGCTGTTGACATTGGGACTCAGGGTCAACTTTTCCTTCAAAATGTGAGTTTAAATGACCAAAAATTAACGGATATCAATCTAAAGCTTGATATGGTGAATGAACTAGAGGACAATATAGCAAGTAAAGAACATGGTTTATTAATTATGCCAACCACATTGGGGTTGATAGACCCTACATTGACTCAATTAATCACCACATTAAACGATTATGAACTTCAGCATGATAAGATTAAAAATACAACAGCTTCAAACAATCCATTAATGGTGTCTTTAAATGAACAAATTTCTGCCACTAAGGGTCGAATTAAGGAGAATATGAAAGCGTATAAAGCATCCTTAGAGAAAAGTAAAAATAGTTATGCGCAAAATAACGAGAAGTATGCAAATATGATTGAGTCTATTCCGGCAAAAGAGCAATCATTGCTTGAAATAAGTAGAGATAAAAATATAAAGTCAAATATTTACGCATTTCTATTACAAAAAAGAGAAGAAACTGAGATTGCTTATGTATCAACTATTTCAGATAAAAGCACTATTTCTAATGCCTTTGCTTCTTCTGATCCGGTTAGTCCCAATCATTTATTAGTATACGGCTCTGCGTTGTTGTTATTAATTGGATTCCCAATCGGTTTTGTGGGTTTAAGAGATAGTCTTGGTGGATCTATACGTTTTAGGCGTGATATTGAAAACCAGACACATATTCCCATTGTTGGAGAAATTACGCAAGCAGAATGGAAAGATCAAAAATTAATAAAGTATGGAGAACAAACAAAACAATATGAGTCATTCAGGAAAATTAGATATGCTTTAGCAAATAAAGGAATGGCAGGTAGAAATAAAAAATTGTTAATTACTTCTGGTATTGCAGGTGAAGGAAAGACTTATATCGCCACCAATTTGGCCCTCAGTTTCGCAGATGTTGGTAAAAGAGTGGTTTTAGTTGATTGTGATTTTAGACATGCTAGTATGTCAAAATCATTTAATTTTTCCAAGTCAGAGGGTATGACTGATTTCCTTTCTGGCTTGGTAACAGAGAATGATATCATCAATCCTATACCAGAGTATAAAAATTTATTTTTCATTCCTGCAGGATCGATACATCAAAACACGACTTCACTATTAGAGAATGGCAGTATTGCTGATTTATTTGATTATTTAGAAGATCATTTCGATCTTATTATAATCGATTCTCCTCCCTTGATGGATGTTGCTGATGCGTATTTACTAGCTAATTATTGTGATACAACGTTATTTGTAATAAAACATGGGTATACTCCAAAAAATATTGTAGAGTATATCCTTTCTAGTGGGGAGATTAACTCCATTAGTGATACTATGATTCTTTATAATGGTGTAAAGGATCAATTTGATGGGGCTTCAAAAAATAGAATTTTAGGGGACATCAATTCCAAGAATACCATCGGAAGAGGGCAAATCAAGTTGTTGAATTAATTTTTTTTGGTTTTAACATATGTTTCTTTCCTTTTTAAGCTTCAAAATGTAACTGAAGTCGGCGAAGCCGTAAGGAAGATGAAACATTTAAATCACTCAAATCGTTCAAATATGGAAAAGCTATGGTATGTGGTTTATACAAAGTCAAATTGCGAGAAAAAGGTGTCATGTTTATTGACTAAGCATGGAATTGACAATTATTGTCCATTAAACAAAACAATGAGGCAATGGGCAGATCGAAAAAAAATGGTATTGGTGCCAATTTTCACTTCTTATGTCTTTGTTCATATCCCTTCAGATAGGTTGTATCAAGTAAAGCAAGCCAGTTCTGACATCATCAATTTTGTTTATTGGCTTGGGAAACCTGCAGTAGTAAGAAACAATGAAATTGAAAATATAAAATTATTCTTGGATAAATATAGTAATGTAAAACTTGAAAAAAAATCAATCCGTGTCAACGATACAATTAAGGTAATGAGTGGCCCATTCTTAAATATGGAAGGGAATATTAAATCCATCGAGCATAACAAAGTAAAATTAGTACTTCCGTCTTTAGGTTATATGATGATAGCAGAAACATCCATACACAATATACAAGTTGTTCCTAATGGGTATCAACTAGAAAGAATGATTTCATAATATCAATCAATTTTTAACAATATGATGCGTATGCTAAAAGCTGCTTTAAAGAGGATGGTTGCTAATTTTTATATCTATTTTGGATACATCAATAGGGCAAAAAAAAAGATCATTAAGAGTGATTCTGTTGTGTCGATTTATTTTCACAATCCCTCTTTTAAGACTTTTAATGACTGTATGCAGTGGTTGATAGATAACGATGCAGTTTTTTTAGGACCTGGTGATTTACTGTCCTTTCAATCCAATCCGAAAAACACAAGCAAGCTAAAAGTGCTAATTACAGTTGACGATGGATGGAGAGAAAACTTATTAAATATAGTTCCGATTGCTCATTTTAATAAAATTCCAGTTACTATATTTGTTAGCACTGAACCTTTAATAGAAGGCGGCGGATACTGGTGGTCTTATATAAAAAAGGCATTAAAAAATGGATACACAGCTTGTACTATCCCATTTTTGAAAACCATTCCCAATCAAAACCGATTGAGTATCGTCAATCATTTAAAGTCATTGATTCAAATCGATCGTGAATCAATGACCGTCGAGGAATTGAAATCGATTGCCATTTCGCCCTATATACAAATTGGTGCTCATACTGTAACGCACCCTATTCTTACCAATTGCGATGATGATTTAGTAGCTAAAGAAATCATACAATCAAAGACAGTACTAGACGCAATCCTTCCTGCCCCAGTGAATTCCTTTTCGTATCCAAACGGAGATTATTCGGAAAGAGAAATCAATATCCTTAAAAAAAATGGGTATCAAATCGCTTTTGCGAATACACCTGGCTTGATTCATCTAAATGCTAAAATGGATTTATTTAGATTGCCAAGATTTGAGATTTTGGATCATGCTCCATTGAATGAAAATATCTGTAGAATGCTAGGTGTCTGGTTTTAAATAAGATTATATGGCTCCATTTTTATATAAAATATTAGCAGGGACGGTCTTGATTATTTTTGCTTTTATGTTGCTATGGGTTAAGGGCAATAAGAATATTCCATTTATAGAATATGTGTTGTATACATTTCCCTTTATTTCCATTACCTTATTACCCTCTATTGGTTATCCAACTATTTTTGACATTACCACTTTCACATTCTTGTTATTTTTTTATAGACCAAGAAGTACTACTGGTGTTTCATTAAAAAAATACGGCTATTTATTAATCCTATTTTTTATTTCATTACTTTTTGGAGGCATAGGCGCAGAGTCTATTTCTTATGATACAATGCCAGATCTTGTTCAACTTATTTGTGTATTCTCTTTTGTTAAAATTGTTTTTGATGAAATCGTGCTAGATCCTTTACTGTTTGATCGAATAGTCCAATTATTAAACACTGCTATATTCTTTTCTATTTTGTTTCTAATTTGTCAATTTATTTTTGGACCACAATTTAGTTTTGATAAGACGACTAATGTGAATATTTTACAAGGGAATAACATACGTTTCCCAAGTTTCTTTCAAGATCCTCAGAAATATGCTCAATTTTTGTCAGCGGGATTCTTTGTCTCATTAATACAAACTAAGGCAAGAAATAGTACAAAATCGACTTTTTATATTTTACCAATAACAATACTGGCTGCATTGTTATTTTCTGGGGGCAGGGCTGGCTTACTGGGTTTGATTCTTGGGGTTGGCTTGATTGTATTGCTTGGTAATTCTAGATACCGAATAGCAATTGTTGTTGCAGCAATTGCTATCACGTTAGTTAGTGCACAATATGCAGAACAAATGTCCATATTCAATCGCGAATCAACTGTTTCTGATGCCTATGAATTTCGATTTGAAATTTGGAAAGATGCTTTTGAAATTTTTAAATCACATCCCTTTTTCGGAATTGGCATAGGCAATTATGCAGCCTATGTTAGTATTCATAATCCAGATCAATATTGGGTAGCTAGCAATGTGTATACTGCATATGACCATCCGGAAAGTGGCTATTTAAAACTTTTGACAGAGTATGGGTTAATCGGTTTTGTGCTTTTCTTTTCTATGATCCTTTATCCAGTCATAAAAGGGGTACAGTATTACTTAAAACATAAAGATTATACTTCTTTATTACTTATTTCAGCAATCCTTTCATGGATGGTTGGGTTCACAACTGTCTATTCCTTAAGCGACAGCAGGATTGCAGTGTATATAGCAATCATCATCACACTTTTAATCATTCGATACAAGGCAAACCTACTTAATGAACCTATTTAGAAACTATTATACCCATTTTTCAACATTCAAGTCAAAGTTGATTGTAAATAGTTTTTGGGGAGTTGCTGCTAACCTATTACAAAATATATTATTTAGTGTATTTTTTATTATTGTTGCTAGAGTCTACAATCCAACAGATTTTTCTAGTTATATTTTAGCAAATACAATTTATGGGCTGCTCCTTGCTTTTTCGTCCTTAGGTCTTGGACAATGGTTTGTTAGAAGATTGCTTGAGGATATTGATAAAGAGAGATTAATACATCAGTTTTTCAAGTTACAGTTCATTATCGGAGTCGCTTTTTACCTCCTTATCATGGTTACAACATGGATGCTTTATAAAGACCATTTAGTAAGACAACTTTCTTTGATCATTGGTATTAATATCCTATTTGACAATATAATCTATGTCATAAAGCATGTCAATATTGCTCAAATGGATCAAAAAAAAACTTTTTTAATTCAAACAATCGAAGCGGTTTTAAAATTCATTTTAGGTTTAGTTGTAGTTGTATTTCCAGTATCGATGGTCACATTAGCTTTGATTATTATCACGCTGAGATTTATTACACTAAATGTCTTCATAAGCTTAGGTACCTCTTTTCCAGTCAGGATAGCCTATTTGTTGAAAGTTAAAGTCGACACAAAAGTGATTAAAGAGATTATTAGTGACAATTGGCCATTTATTGTAATCGGGAGTATGTCTGTATTGTATTGGAAAATTGGCAATCTTTTTATTGCGAACTATTTATCCTTAAAAGAGGTGTCTCATTATGAAATTTCGTATAAATTATTTTCAATGGCTGAGATTATACCTGTGATTATCTCCTCATCTGTCTTTCCAGTCCTTTTGAAAAAGTTAAATGAGGATAGGGCTTCTGCTATGAAATTTTACAATAAAGTATTCTTAGCTTATACATTTTACGGTCTTTTGTCTTTTACTTTTATTGATTCATTCGCTGAACAAATTGTCCCTTTTTTATTTGGTTCTAAGTATATCATCACTGCCAAGTATTGTAAAGAAATGTTTTTTACAATACTCATTTTCCCAACTGCTATTTTACAGGCCAACTTGATCATTTCATTACACCAAGAAAAAATTGATATGTGGTTAAATATATTGAGTCTGGTACTAAATATGATATTGTCTATGATTGGTTTATACTTTCTCAAATCTATCACAGCAATCAATATTGCAATTTTTATTTCATTCCTTTTATTTCACATCCTACAAGACCATATCTTGATCAAGCTTAATATGTTGACTTTCAAAGTTTCAATATTTTTTTATCTAACCCTCTTTACGGCATTGGGTATGTATTATGCTGCCTTATCCTACTTTATACCAATCGTAGCTTTCTGCTTGTTTTGGTTATGCGTAAGTGTATTGGTCGGGTATTACATTCATCTTTATGCTAAAAGACAATTAAGTCGGGCTATTTAGTTACATCTGACATATGACAGTTCTTTATTATACCCAAACATATTATCTGGATGCGGCCATTGAAACCATTAGATCTCTTGACTCCGCCAATCTTGATTTACATTTAGTGATCGAGATTACACCTGATTCTAAATGTTCCAATATCATCAATATAGCTAGTTTAGAAAATGCAGATGCAGTTACTAGTTTTACAGCATTATTAGGAAAGGAAACCGCTGCTAACTTTAAGCCCTATTTTAAAGCGGTAAAATCTGTTCAATTTCTTGTATTTAAAAAAAAGAAGGCATTTAGTGTCGATACTTTAAGTGCCCTTTATCGATTCTCTAAATTATTGGATAAAATCAAGCCCAATGTGATTCATTTTGATACGGTGACGTTAAGGTCATTGCTTATCTTACCCAAAATAGTTGGACTTAAAAAAGTCATAACGATTCATGATCCTATTCCGCATATTGGGGAGTCTACTTGGAAATCGAGGATGACAAATCGAGTTTATTTCTCATTAGCGAATCATTTCATTTTCTATTCCAATTTCGCCAAAAAACAATTTGAAATACAGTATCCTTTTTGTACACAATCAAGAACAGTAATTCAATTCCAGCCTTATACCTATAATCAGCTCTTTTTAAAGTCAATGAATGCATCGATTGATCCATATATTTTATTTTTTGGCAGAATTTCTTATTATAAAGGGGTTGATTTATTCATTTCCATTATTCCTGAAATCTTAAAAAGGTTTCCCAATCAACAATTTATTATTGCAGGTCGTACAGAGGGGTATGAGATCAATGAGGAGATGATTAAAAAGTATAAAAATAACATTCTGTTCATAAATGAATATATAGACTCCTCAGATTTAGTGAGTTTGATCCAACATGCTAAGTTCTTAGTTTGTCCTTATCGTGATGCGAGTCAAAGTGGCGTTTTAATGACAGCTATGGCCATTGGGAAGCCAGTTATTGCAACTAATGTTGGTGCTTTCCCGGAATACATTCAAGATGGCTATAATGGCCTAATTGCCGAGCCAAATCAAGATTCGATATTAGATCGTGTATTGCAATACTTAGAGTTCGATCGTTATAAGGAAGCTGAAACCTATGTGAATAATACCTTTTCTCAAAGTATAGCAGCATCAAATCAAAATTTAATAGCACAAACCTATTTTAATGAATAACAATACTAAGCCTACTATCGCATTTGTCATCCATGGATTATGCATGGGGGGTGCGGAGAAATTTACCATCACCTTATTAAACCATTTGCATCAAAAAGGATATCCTGTATTCTTAATCTCATTAAGTGAAGATCGCACTTTGGAAAATGAGTTACATCCAAATATTCCCATTTTCACATT
>ERZ650308.405-NODE-405-length-23118-cov-8.991241_pt1 | contig 23118 bp, 23 predicted proteins | sample MGYA00376244_ERZ650308 | MGnify/ENA primary metagenome ERZ650308 (study PRJEB26733, sample SAMN07839295) | wastewater metagenome | biome: small river; feature: stream; material: water | place: USA: North Carolina | collected 2016-04-26 ... | reverse complement strand
CCAAGTGGTACTTCACGTCGCCAGAACCCTGAACGGTCTTGGTGTCGGTGTTGCCCTCGAACTCTCGGAAAACCTGACCATAGGTCTTGCCGGCAACGTTGGTTAGAACGTTTAGGCGACCGCGGTGGGCCATGCCAATTGCTACTTCTTGAAGGCCCGCGTTAGCTGCAGCTTGAAGAATCTCGTCCAGTGCGGCGATAGTTGACTCGCCACCCTCAAGGCTGAAGCGCTTTTGGCCGACGAACTTGGTCTGCAAGAAGGTTTCGAAAGCCTCTGCCTCATTTAGCTTGCCAAGGATGCGCATCTGCTCATCGCGGCTTAGCTTCTCGTAAGGGCGCTCTAAGTTGTCCTGGAACCACTTGCGCTGGGCTGGGTCCTGAATGTGCATGTATTCGACACCGATGGTGCGGCAGTAGCTGTCGCGAAGAATCTTTAGGGTGTCGCGGAACTGAGCCTTGCTCTTGCCGCCGAAACCGCCGGTCTTGAAAGTGCGGTCGAGGTCCCAAAGGCTCAATCCGTGGTTCAGGATGTTTAGGTCTGGGTGTGATCGCTGCTGGTATTCAAGTGGGTCAACGTCAGCCATCAGGTGGCCGCGAACGCGGTAGGCGTTGATTAGCTCCTGGATGCGCGATGCCTTGCTGCGGTCATCGTTGTCATCCTGGTCGAAGTCTTCGACCCACAGCACAGGCTCATAAGGGATGCGAAGCGACGCGAAGATTTCTTCATAGAAACCGCGCTGGCCGAGTAGAAGCTCGTGAACCTTCTTAAGGAATTCACCCGAACCTGCACCCTGGATTACTCGGTGGTCGTAGGTTGAGGTCAGGGTGATGGTCTTGCTGATGCCCATCTTTGAAAGTGCGGCTTCATTCATGCCCTGGAACTCGGCTGGATAGTCGAGTGCGCCGGCACCAATGATGCAACCCTGGCCCTGCATAAGGCGAGGCACCGAGTGAACGGTTCCGATTCCACCCGGGTTGGTTAGTGAAACGGTAGAACCGGCGAAGTCATCGGCGGTCAATTTGTTGTCGCGAGCCTTCTTGACTAGGTCCTCGTAGGCAGTCAGGAACTCAGCGAAGTTGAGGCGCTGTGCGCGCTTGATGTTTGGCACTAGAAGCGCGCGGGTGCCGTCAGGCTTTGGAATGTCAATGGCCAGGCCGAAGTTGACGTTTGCCGGGGTAACCGCAGATGGCTTGCCCTCGATTTCGGCGTAGTAAACGTTCTGGCTTGGGAACTCTTTGAGCGCACGAACCAAAGCAAAACCAAGGATGTGTGTAAACGAAACCTTGCCGCCGCGAGTGCGCGACAGGTGGCTGTTGATGACGATGCGGTTGTCAATCAAAAGCTTCGCTGGGATGGTGCGAACCGAGGTAGCGGTTGGGACCTTGATCGAGGCATCCATGTTCGAGGCAAGCGCCTTCGACATGCCCTTCAGAACGTTGATCTGGTCTTCGGCCGCGTCGTCTTCATCGGTGTTGATGGTGGCAATCGATTCGGTGACTGGCGCCTGAGCCGGAATCGGCTGGGCCTTTGCCTCGATGCGGGTGGTCTTAGCTACCATCGGTGCTGCGGCGGCCGGTGTCGAAACAACTGGTGCAGAAACAACCGGGGTCAATGCTGCTGCTGGAGTCTGAGGTGCAACTGGCTGAACCGCTGGGGCGGCAGCTGGTGTCGGGGTTGAACCCTGGTTCTGGTGGTATTTCTCGAGGATTGGCCACCACTCTTTATCGACCGAATCAGGGTTGGATTTGTACTGTTCGTACATTTCTTCCACTAGCCAGTCGTTGGCACCAAAATCGTTGTCGCCGTTCGAATTCTCGCCGTTGATAGACAGAGAAACCACCTCTTTATGATTGCTGTTCGATTTGCCTCTTAAGCCTACCTTCTCACTGGTTATGCTTAGAACAAGATGGAAAACTCAGACCATATTGTTTCGGGCGGAGGGGCTCGATGAATGACTGGCTAATGCTGGCACTCGGCCTCCTGCTAACAATTGGCACCGGCATTTTTGTGGCCAGCGAGTTCTCAATGCTCAATCTCGAGCGAAATGACCTTGAAGCTCGCGCTGAACGTGGCGAAAAAGGTCTTGGCAACAGCATCCGTGCACTAAAGCGCACTGCCACTCATCTTTCTGGTGCCCAGCTCGGCATTACATTGACGACGATGTTGACCGGATTCTTGGTCGAACCGGCGCTTTCGAACCTGCTGTTCAACAGTTTTCCGCCGGCATTGAAGGCACTAAACCTTTGGGGTCATGTCTCGGTTGAAACTGAGGGTGTAATCGCCCTGCTGCTCACAATGTTCATCACCACCCTGGTCTCAACATTGTTCGGTGAATTGGTGCCGAAAAAGTTGGCACTCACCACACCGCTCGCGGTGAACCGATTTGTTGTCGGTTTTCAGTTGGCCTTCACCTGGGTTTTCTCCTGGATGATTTTCGTTCTCAACGCAGCCGGCAACGGCATTGTCCGTTCGCTCGGAATCGAACCAAAAGAAGAGTTGAGTTCAGCGCGCACCGCAGAAGAGCTCAGTTCATTGGTTCGCCGTTCGGCCAGCCTTGGCGCGCTTGATGCTCAGACCGCAACGCTTTTGACCAAGACCTTGGCGCTGAGTCAGCTGGTCGCAGCAGACGTGATGACCCCTCGCACTCGAATGGCTGTCCTCCACAAGGATGATTCGGTGGCTGAAGTAATCGCTATTTCAATCAAGACCGGCCACTCACGTTTCCCGATCATCGAAGACTCTTCTGATGACGTGGTGGGCATCGCACACGTGAAGCGCGCCGCGGCGATTCCTCGTGAAAAGCGCGCCGATGTGCAGGTCACTGCAATCATGGTCGACGCTCTCCGTGTGCCTGAAACCATGCGTCTCGAAACACTTATGGTTGAACTTCGGGCCAAGGGGCTTCAAATGGCAATTGTTGTCGACGAGTATGGCGGCGTGGCCGGCCTGACCACCCTTGAGGACCTCGTCGAAGAACTTGTCGGTGAGTTGGTTGACGAGCATGATCGTGCCAAGGCTGGCGTTACTCGCGGCGCCAACTCATCCGTGTTGTTCCCAGGGATGACTCGACCGGACGAATTGCTCGAAATGGCGATTAAAGTTCCTGCCGACGGCGCGTATGAAACAGTTTCAGGCTTTTTGATGAGCGCACTGGGTCGAATTCCTTCGGTCGGCGACTCAGTCGAAATCGAAGACGGCATCTTGCGTGTAGAACGCATGGACGGTCGACGTGTTGACCGCGTGCGATTCAGCCCAACGATTCAGATCGAAGCCGAGGTGACCAAGAATGACTAATCCTTGGGTTGGCATCGGCTGGTTCTTCGTCTTGCTGCTGGGCAACGCTTTCTTCGTCGCCGCCGAATTTGCTGTCATAACCGCACGTCGCGCGCAAATCGAACCACGAGCAGAAGCGGGCAGTCGTCCGGCAAAAATCACCATCAAGGCCATGGAGAAGGTTTCGCTGATGTTGGCGACTACCCAGCTTGGTGTGACGATCTGTTCACTGTTGATTTTGACCATTGCTGAGCCGAGCGTTCACGATTTGCTTGAACCAGGGTTGCATGCAATCGGCTTGCCCGAGGGCGCTGTTGCTGGGGTCGCATTTGCGATCACTTTGATCCTGGTTTCGTTCTTGCACGTAGTTATCGGCGAAGTGGTCCCGAAGAACATTTCATTCTCGATTCCTGAGCGCGCGGCACTCATCCTGGTGCCGGCGCTTTATGGCATGGCTCAGGTGGTTCGCCCAATTGTTATGGCCTTGAACTCAACCGCAAATGGCATTTTGCGACTCTTTGGCGTGAAGCCCAAGGATGAAGCAAACAGCTCATTCACTCTTGATCAGGTTGAGGATATTGTTGAGCATTCAACCCGCGAAGGTGTCTTGAGCGACACCTCAGGAGCGCTGAGCAACACCTTCGAGTTCACTGAAAAGAAGGTTAGCGATGTCGCGGTCGCGATTGACCAGGTAATTACTTTTAGCGAATCCGTAACTCCTCGTGAGGTCGAACAGGCTGTCGCCAAGTACGGCTTCTCTCGTTACCCGCTAATTGGGTCAGATTCCGAGGTAGTTGGCTACCTTCACCTGAAGGACGTAATCGACCTAGACGCCGACGAGGTCGACGACCCGTTCCCATCGAAGCGAGTTCGCAACATGATTTCGCTTTCGGCAACAATGGAGCTCGAAGACGCGCTTGCTAGCATGCGCCGAGTGAACTCTCACATGGCCAAGGTTCTCGACCGCGGTGGCAAACTCAGGGGAGTTCTGTTCCTAGAGGACATCCTCGAAGAGCTGGTCGGCGAAGTTCAGGACGCAACTCGTCGCGATTAGTTCGCGCTTCGGCTAGAACTTGCCGCGTGAATACTGCTTCGGCCAGTAGTTAACCTCGACACCCAGTTCGTGGGCTGCGCGCAGTGGCCACATTGGGTCGCGCAGTTCGGCTCGACCAATCATGATGACTTCAACGTGGCCGGCCTGCAGAATTTCCTCGGCTTGGGCGCCAGTTGTGATCTGCCCAACCACAGCAACCGGTTCATCGACGCGATCTGCTACGAACTCGGCGATCGGCACCTGGTAGCCAGGGCCAACTGGAATGCTCACACCGGTAACAAGACCGCCGGTCGAGATGTCAAACAAGTCGGCACCTGCCTCGGCGCACCACTTAGCGACGGTTGCGGTCTGCACTTCATCCCAGCCGCCTTCGACATAGTCGGTGGCCGAGAAGCGAATCAAAATCGGCATGCCTTCGCCAACTTCGGCTCGAATTCCTTCGACGATTTCAATCAGTAGACGTGCACGATTTTCGAGCTCACCACCATAAATGTCGGTTCGGTGGTTGGTCAAAGGTGACAAGAATTGGTGAATCAAATATCCGTGGGCCGCGTGGATTTCGACCACATCGAAGCCGGCATCCTGTGCCCGGCGGGCGGCGTTGACAAAGTCTTTCACAACGTCAGAAACCTCTGCGGTCTCAAGTTTGCGAGGCGCTGCATAACCGTTGAAAGCCTCATCGGTTGAAGAAACCGACTGCCAACCACCGTCGGCAATCGGCACTGTTCCGTGACCCGACCACTCGCGATAGGTCGAAGCCTTGCGCCCAGCGTGCGCGAGTTGCACGCCAACCGCTGCACCTTGGCTGTGCATGAAATCAAGGATGTAGGCCCAGCCGTCGGCCTGCTCATCGTTCCAGATTCCGGTATCCCAGGGCGAAATTCGTCCCTCTGGTGAAACTGCAGTTGCCTCAACAATCACGAGACCCGCTCCGCCAGTTGCGCGAGCTCCATAGTGAACAAGGTGCCATTCGGTCGGAACGCCGTCACGATCTTCGGCCGAGTATTGGCACATGGGTGCCACCCAGGCGCGGTTGCGAACGGTCAAATCGCGAATGGTTAGGGTTTCAAACAGCTTGGTCATATTTAGAACTCTATTCGGTAGCCTTGGCACATGGACCTGCTTGCTTCTGTTTTGCGAAGACCCGTCGCCACAGACGATAAATATTCGCGCGGTGTCGTGGGGTTTGTGACTGGTTCCAAGGAGTTTCCTGGAGCTGCCATCTTGGGTGTGACTGCAGCAATTCGCACCGGCGTTGGAATGGTTCGCTGGCTTGGCCCGGAGTCCGTGGGTCGAATGTTGATTGAAGTTCGACCAGAAGTGGTTTTGCAAAATGGTCGCGTTCAGTGCTGGGTCCTGGGTTCGGGAATCTCGGCTGATGTTCATGGAGACCAGTTCGAGAATGTTGCAAAAGCTCTGTCAGAAACGGGGTTCGCAGTACTCGATGCCGGAGCCCTCGAGCTGGCAAATTTTGAAGAATTGAAATGCCAAGCGATTTTGACTCCGCATGCGGGTGAACTCGAAAGGTTGCTGTCGCGATTTGCAGCAAAGTTGTCGCGTGCAGAGATCGAGGCTGAACCAGAGACCGCGGCCAAGTTAGCTGCTCGAATGACGGGCCAAGTGGTTCTGTTAAAAGGAAATGTCACCACGATTGCCGATCCGGCTGGTGTTAGCTGGCAAACACCGCCGACTACTCCGGCCCTTGCAACCGCTGGTAGTGGTGACGTTTTGGCCGGCATTATCGGAGCGTTGGTGGCTGCAAATTTTGGGCCGCTTCGTTCGCACGAAATCGAGCTCTCGCAGATTGCCCTAGCTGGCGCCTTGCTTCACTCGAAAGCCGGCTCCATAGCTGCACAGGATGGCCCCGTGGCCGCACTTGATATCGCGGAGGCGGTACGAGCTGTGGTTGGTGAATACCTTGCCTAAAGGACTGAGGCTCCCGGCCCTTTGGGTGGCAACCATCCTGGTTCACCTTTGGTTGATTTTCGAGGCTAGTTTGAACCCGCAAACCGCACCATTCAACGATGTAAATCTCTATGGTTATTGGGCCAATCAAGTTCTTGAAGGCAATGGAATTCTTGGTGTGAACCTGCCTTGGGTATATCCGTTTGTGGCGCTTGGGCCGATACTGCTGGCCAAGCTGATCGGTGGCAGTGCGGGAATGCTAACCGGCTGGCTAATTTTCATTGGCGCCGTCAACCTAATCGGTGTCAGTGCCATCGTGGACTGGGGGCAAGAGGGTAAAGCGGCGTTCCGTTCCGCCTTTTTCTACCTTGCCTTCATCGCGTTCCTGGGCCCCGTGGCAATTGGGCGCATCGATTCGGCGGCCGCCTTCTTTGCCGTGTTGGGGCTAGTGCAGGTTTATCGAAACCGAATTCGAGCTGGGATGGTGTTCTTCACCCTGGGTGCCTGGATAAAGATTTGGCCCATTGCGGCTGCGCTGGCGCTATTCAGCTCGACGAAAGCCAAGTTGAAATCGATCTTCGGCGTAGTGGCTACCTTGGTTGTCATTTTGCTCACTGGGTTCGCGCTCGGAGCTAATCAAAACCTATTTTCATTTGTCACAATGCAAGGATCGCGCGGACTTCAGGTTGAGTCGGTGGCGGCTACTTTTTGGGTTTGGGCGGCAAAGTTCGGGCTACCCGGCGCCGGGATCTATTTCGACAATCAGCTGGTAACCAATCAGGTTTCGGGTGCCTTCAGTGCGGAAACAGCAATTCTTCTGGGTCTGGCAATGGTGGTCGCAATCGGCATTACCGCCTGGCTTGGCTTTAGGGCCTTCAGGGCAGCTGCCGATTCGAAGCATTTATTCGTTGCTGTTTTTCTGACTGCAGCGTTGGACCTCATTGTTTTCAACAAGGTCGGCTCACCACAGTTTGAAGTTTGGCTAGCTATTCCGCTGATGGCTGGAATACTGCTCAACTTGCCGAACTGGAAATTGCCGTTAGCGCTTGGGGTCGCGATTGCCCTGTTGACCAACCTGCTCTATCCAGTTTTCTACATGGATCTAATGGGGCTTGGCTGGCTAGGAATCGCAATCCTTACGGTGCGCAATGTTGCCTTAGTTGCCCTCTTGATCTGGGCAAATTTGCGATTGACGAAGTTGGCTAACTAAGCCTCGAGAAGTTGAACGAGCAGTGGGCCAACGAGGTCACGTTCGATCAAGAAACCGTCGTGGCCATATGAAGACTCGATGGTCTGCAAGCCGCCGCCAATCATCTGGCCGCCGATGTGATCGGCAATGCGCTGCTGGTCACCAATTGGGAAGCAACGGTCGCTGTCGATTCCGGCTACAAGACTGGTTGCCTTCACGCTAGCGAGGGCGGCCTCAACTGAACCGCGACCGCGACCAACGTCGTGGGAGTTCATGGCTTCAACCAAGGTGATATAGCTGTTCGCATCGAATCTGCGCGTGAACTTATTGCCATGGAAGTCGAGGTAACTCTCGACCGCAAAGCGACCGCCCTGACCAAGCGGGCTGACCTGAGACTGCCAGGTGCGCTCGAAGCGGTCATTCAATTCGCCGTGTGATCGGTAGTTCAACAGGGCCATGCGACGAGCCAAGGCTAGGCCGCGGTGCGGGCCAAAGCCCGCCTTCGCGTCATAATAGTTTCCCTCTGCAAAAGCCGGGTCAGTCATGATTGCTTCAACCTGGATCGAGTTTGTAGCGATTTGGTCGGCGCTGGTGATCGCCGGCGCAGCTATGACCGCCACCTTTTTCATTGAGTCCGGATACATGATCGCCCACTCTAGAGACTGCATCGCACCCATTGAGCCGCCAATAACGGCAAACCACGTCTTAATGCCCAAGACCTTTGAAAGTTCGAACTGCGCGTTAACCTGGTCACGAATCGTTAGGTATGGGAACAGCGCACCGAATTCACGGCCATTTGTGTCGAGAGAGCTAGGACCAGTAGAACCCTGGCAACTGCCAAGCATGTTCGGTGCTACGACGAAGTATTTGTTGGTGTCGATAGCCAGACCTGGACCGATGATGTCACTCCACCAGCCCTCGGTTGGGTGGGCTTTGCTTGCCGCGCCAGTGGCGTGTGAGTCACCGGTGAGAGCGTGCAGAACCAAGACCGCGTTGGTGTGCTCGTGATTTAGCTCGCCCCATGATTCGAACGCGATGCGCGCTGTTGCAAGGGTGCGGCCGCTCTCAAGCTTTAGGTTGGAAATCGGCGCAAACTTTCGATCGCCCGCTGGGTCTCCGTCTCGCCAAGCGCCCGTAGCCGGTGGTCGCCCAATTAGCTGACGACTCAGTTCCTCGGTCACGAATGACGAGGGAACCGTATCTTCGGGGGTTTGAAATTCCATTGGCTTAAGCCTATCGGCAAAAGCCCGCTATTACTGGGCTGCCGCCTCGTTCAAGGCATCAAAAGCGAGCGATGCAAGCAAAGCGGCTCCGTCTGCCAAGACCGAATCATCAAAAAGAGCTTTGTTCGAGTGGTTAGTCGCGGCAGTCGACGGGTCTATTCCATCAGGGCACGCGCCCATGAATACAAACGCGCCCGGGATGATGTCCACGACCGAAGCGAAATCCTCACCGCCGGCAATAGGGTCTGGCATTGTCCAGTAGCGACCGGGGCCAAAAGCCTCGCCAATCACTCGTTCAACGCGGTCAATTGACTTGGCGTCGTTCATCAGCACCTTTGTCGAAGGCAAGAAGTTGATTTCGACTTCGACGCCGTGTGCCTTCGCGATCGACTCGAGAAGATCGGTGGAGTATCGCTTGATTTTCTCGGTGTTTTCGACCGAGAAGGTGCGAATAGTCGCGCCAAAAGAAGCAGTCTCTGGAATCACGTTCTCGGTGTGATCATCGCCGGCCTTGACCCAACCAACATTGATGACCACCGGGTCGAAAGCGCTGAATCGCTTATTGACCATCACCTGCAAGGCGCTAATCGCTTCGGCCATTGGTGAAATCGGATCCTTGGAAAGCCAAGGCATCGAGCCATGCCCACCGGCACCGGTGTACTTCACGGTCATGCCGCCCGCTGCGGCCATCAAAGCGCCGGCACGCGAGCCAAACATACCCTTCGGATATGAACTGAAGACGTGAATTCCGTATGCTGCGATTGGCATTTGCCCGCTGACCAAGTGCATGTCTTCTTCGAGCATCACATCGGCACCGCCGTGACCCTCTTCGCCCGGCTGGAACCAAATGATGACATCGCCCCTGAGGTCATCCTTGTGAGTCGCAATCAGGTGTGCTGCGCCAATGCCCATCGCCATGTGGAGGTCGTGGCCGCAGGCGTGCATGTAGCCGTTGGTCGAGGCAAAGTCGAGCCCGGTGTCCTCGTTCACGGCAAGCGCATCCATGTCGGCTCGAAGCAAAACGGTTGGGCCGGGCTGGCCGCCCTGGATGCGCAAAACAGCCGAGGTGATGGTTTTGCTGAGGGTGATTTCACCCAAGCCGTGAACCGATTCGAGAACACGAGCCAGGGTCTTCGGCAGCTGCAGGCCAAATTCAGGAATCTGATGAAGTTCGCGTCGAATCTCGGTCAGGACGCTCGAATACTGGTTAGCCTCTTTGGCTAGGTCTGCATAGCTCATGACGTCATTGTGCCACCTTTAGGCTTATTGCATGTTCTTTGAGCAAATGCACCCTTCATGGCAGGCGGCCATCCCTGATTCAAAAGCAATCTTGGATGCGCTCGAGGTCAAGCTCGAGCAACGCGGCACCCACTATTTGCCGGCCAAAGAGTTGGTCATGCGAGCATTTGAAGCACCGCTCGACCAGATTCGTGTTGTGATCATCGGTCAGGACCCCTATCCAACCGTTGGCCACGCAATCGGGCTATCGTTTGCAGTTTCCAGCGAGACCAAGCCGCAGCCGCGTAGCCTCTCGAACATCCTTCGTGAGCTTGGTGACGATCTAGGCAAGAACATCGAGCGCAACGGCGACCTGTCGAAATGGGCCGATCGTGGCGTTTTCCTTTTGAACCGACACCTAACTACGGATGCAGCGGATGCTGGAGCGCACGCCGATCTGGGCTGGGGCGCGTTCACCGATCTGGCAATCCGAGCGCTAAATCGCAAGCGTGGACGTTCGCTGGTTGCCATCCTCTGGGGCAATCAGGCCCAACAGTTGGCGCCTGTGCTGTGCGATGCCCAAGTAATCGCCTCCGCTCATCCGAGTCCTTTATCTGCACGTCGCGGTTTCTTTGGTTCGAAACCATTTTCAAAAACCAATGCCGCACTCATCGCCGCCGGTGAGTCACCGATAGATTGGTCTTGTTAGGAGAACCCCTTGGCTTTAGATTCAGAATCACGCTGGCGTCTTGTTCGTGCGATGCGCGCGAAGGGCGCTCAGCCTGCATCGAATGAAACCACTATTCGCGATGCCAAGGTCGAAGACCTAAGCCAAATCGTCGAGATTTACAACTACTACATCCGCAACAGCGTGGTGACTTTCGACCTAGATGCGATGAACATGGATGAATGGGAGCACAAGTTCGAATGGGTTCAGTCGCTCAAGTTGCCATTCATTGTTGCTGAGAGCTCTGGTGGGCAGATTCTAGGTTTCGCCTATGTTGCCCCTTGGCGTCAGAAGGCAGCCTATCGTCGCACTGTCGAAGACAGCATTTATCTGCGCCCCGCTGCCATTGGCAAGCGCGTAGGAACGAAGTTGCTCGGCGAAATTATCGATCGCAGCAAGGCTGCAGGTGTCAAGGAAATCGTTGCTGTGATTTCAGACAAGGGTGCCGAATCTTCGATCGCCCTGCACGAGAGTTTCGGCTTCAAACACCAGGGGCATCTGGCTAAGGTGGGCTTCAAGTTTGGTCGTTGGCTCGGCACCGTTTTGATGCAAAAGAGTCTTTAGGTTTCAGCCTGTTTGGCTCAGGGTTCGTTCAGGTTTAAGTCGTAGGCTGAGATTTATGAAGTTTCTCAATGGGGTGTTTGCCGGAATTCTGGCACTTGGCTTAGCCGCCGTAAACGTTGTGCCAGCCTCGGCCGCAACCGACCCCATTTTGAGTGACAAGTCTTTTGCTGCGGTTGGCCTAATCGTCAAATACCGCCCAGGTGTCCAGCCAGTTGCCGCAAATGGTGAACCTACTGCAGAGAATGCCGCCGGCATTAATTTGTCTGCTGGGCGAGACCTCGGTCAAGGTTGGAACAGCGTCAAGTTCTCCAAAGAGTTGACTGCGGGCCAGGCAACTGCAGCGGCTCTAAATCTTGCAGCGGATCCGCGCGTTGCCTCAGTTGAGTTAGACCGAAAATTGGTCCCCGCGTCTATCGCTCCAAAGGTTTCGGCTGCTGCCATGGCTGCGCTCAAGCCGGCATCTGCAGTACGCTTGCTCAAAGCCTCGGATGCTTGGTCTAAGTTGACACCAGCAAGCGCAGCTATTCAAGTTAGCTGGTCTGCGCCTACTTCGCTTTTCGGGGCTTCGGTAGTTGGCTACCGAGTAGAACTAAATGACGGTTCGGGCTGGGCGCTCAAGATGACGTCGCTAAGTTCAAAAACCTCGGCTGTTATCGTCAACGGCATTAAGGCTGGAATTAGTTACTCGGTTCGAGTCGCGTCCATTACAAAGTTAGGTGCAGCGAAAAAGATCGGTGGATATTCTCCGGTCGCTAGCGTTGTGCCTACGGCGACTCCTCAAGCACCAGTTTTCAATGGCTCTAACACGGCTTTTGGCGCCACCTACCCATCCTGGTCGGCTCAAAACAAGGCTCAAAGTGGCGGATTACCGATTCTCGGTTATTCGGCAACGGCAACAGCCTCCGGCCAGCCTCCAGTGGTCTGCAACGCCCCGGCCTCGGCAACGACATGTGCTTTCACAGGTCTGGTTCCTAACGTCACTTATGCGGTTACCGTCAGCGCTCGCAATGCCCGCGGCAAGACCGACAGCGTCGCCGGCGTGACTCCGCTGGATGCACTATTTAAAGATCAGTGGTACCTCACCAGCAAATACGGCATAAATGCAACCAATGCTTGGTCTAAGACCATGGGTTCGAAGAACGTTGTCGTCGCAGTCCTTGACAGCGGAATCACCGCTCACCCAGACCTGGACAATCAAGTGATCCCCGGCTACGACTTTGTGAGTGATCCAACTTCTTCCAATGATGGCGACGGTTGGGATGCCAACAACGCTGACCCAGGTGATTACTTTGGCTCGGAGCCGAGCTCGTGGCACGGAACGCACGTTGCCGGAATCATTGCCGCGCAGTCAAATGACATCGGCGTTACCGGCGTTGCGCCAAACGTAAAGATTATGCCGGTGCGTGCGCTCGGCAGTGATGGCGGCAACTCCTCTGACTTGATTGCTGCGCTTAGGTGGTCCGCCGGAATCCACGTTGCTGGAGTCCCGGACAACAAGACGCCGGCTCAAGTTGTGAACCTATCAATGGGCACCGATAGCTACACCCCTTGTCGTTTGCGCGGGCAAACCACTGGTGCAACCGAGGTTGCGCTTGCCGAACTCAAGGCAGCTGGTGTGACCGTAATTAGTGCCGCAGGAAACTTCAACGTTCCAGCGAGCGAGTCATATCCGGGCAACTGTTATCCGACCATCAATGTCGGCGCAACTGCGTTTTCTGGTGACCGAGCTTCCTATTCGAACTACTCAGTGCTCGATAGCACCGGGCAAATGGTCGGTGTTGACATTTCGGCTCCGGGCGGGGACAGCAAGTTCCCAGGCGATTCACCGGCAGGCACAAACGGCAAAATAGTTTCTACTCTGAACGATGGCAAAACCGCACCTGGCTCACCAATTTATCGAGGCGAAGAAGGCACCAGCATGGCGGCCCCGGTTGTTTCAGGTGTTGTAGCGCTTATTTATTCGGTCAAGCCAACCATCGCTTTTGATCAGGTCTGGGATGTTGTGAAGGCCACAGTCACGAAGTTCCCACCCGGCAGTACCTGCGAGACCAAAAATATTTGTGGCATCGGCATCATCAATGCCGGCGCAGCGGTTGCCGCGGCTGCAGCGCTCCCATAACTAGACTCTAGCCATGCGAATTCATCGTGCTTGGCTAGTTGCAGCTGTTACGTTCCTCACTTTGATTTGCGCTGCGGCGTTCAGGTCGACCACTTCGATCATGTTCATGCCGCTTGAGATGGAATTTGGCTGGACTCGCAGCCTGACTTCTTCTGCTCTATCCGTCAATCTCGTTGTCTACGGTGTCACGGCGCCGTTTGCGGCAACTCTGATGGAGCGATTCTCGCCGAAGCGCGTAGCAGTGGCCGCACTCACTCTGGTTGCCCTTGGAACCGGTCTGACCATCGGAATGACCCAACCCTGGCAGCTCATGCTCTACTGGGGTGTCTTCGTTGGCCTCGGCACCGGTTGCCTTGCCCTGGTGTTCGCTTCGCTAGTGGCTAACCGTTGGTTCACTCACCGTAGGGGATTGGTAACGGGTATCTTTTCGGCTGCCTATGCAACTGGTCAGCTGATCTTCCTGCCGGCGTTGACTGCGGTGGTCATGACCGAGGGATGGCGCACCGCCTCGTTGGTTGTCGCCATATTCGCAGCTTCGGTAATTCCAATTTTCCTAATCTTTTTCAAAAACTCACCCGAGGAAGTCGGCATTTTGCCTTACGGTGGCGACCACAAGGATGGTGCCGGCGGTGCCGCCCCCAAGACAGCTCGTGGAACCATATCGGTCTTGTTTCTGGCTGCTAAGAAGCCGGCATTCTGGATTCTTGCGGGAACATTCTTCGTCTGCGGTTGGACAACAAACGGCTTGATCGGAGCGCACTTCATTCCAGCCGCTCACGACCACGGAATGCCCGAGGGCACGGCAGCAGGGCTTTTGGCTGTAGTCGGTATTTTTGACTTTGTCGGAACGATTCTCTCGGGTTGGTTGACCGACCGGGTGAATCCAATAATCCTTCTGGTTTTCTACTATGGCCTGCGCGGCCTAGCTCTCTTCACCGTGCCATTTGTTTTGGGGCCGCAAGTCGAACCTCCACTTTTGTTCTTTATCGTTTTTTATGGGCTCGACTGGATTGCCACGGTTCCGCCAACAATCGAACTTTGTCGTCGCTATTTCGGGCGAGCGCAGTCTCCCTCTGTCTACGGCTGGGTGTTCGCCTCGCACATGGTTGGAGCTGCGATTGCCGCAAGTTTTGCCGGTGCAATTCGCGAAGCTCAGGGTTCTTACTTCATTGCCTGGATAACGGCAGCAGTGCTTTGCCTCGTGGCCGCCGGATCAGTTCTGCTCCTGCGCAGAATCAAACCTCTCTCAACAGGGCGCTAAAAGTTCGCCCTTAGTCGAGTCGGAAGCGAGAAACTAGGCGCCTATGCTCGCGCCGGTTAAATAAAAAACCTCGGATAAATCCGAGGTTTTTTATTTAGCACTGGTGCGGAAGGTGGGACTTGAACCCACACGTCTCTCAACGCTAGAACCTAAATCTAGTGCGTCTGCCAATTTCGCCACTCCCGCGTGCTTGACTATGTTACCCCATAAATGCTCTGTGGATAAATCGAGCGCCGAATTTTTCTAAATTGGACCATTTTTAGACCAAATGAACGGGTCAAAATGTCTCTAATTCTCGAACACGTGAGCGACTCCGTGCGCGATCAGGCGATTCGCAACAATCACATAAGTCGCGGCGGTCTGAACTCGGCCGTTGATGCTGCAGTCGAACTTGAGCGAGCTGAGTTTGGGCTCGGTTCTGAACTTGAACTACGCCGACTTGCTGAGAATAAGCTTTTCGGTTTTGGCAAGCTACAACCGCTACTGGATGATCCTGAGATCGAAGAAATTTGGGTGAATTCGGATTCGACCGTATTTGTTGCCAGATCAGGGGTTTCTAGCAAAATCCAGGTGATGTTTGAAGCGGGCGAGTTGGCCGGACTGATTGAGCGAATGCTCAGACCGACCGGCAGGCGACTTGACCGATCATCGCCATTTGTAGACGCCTCATTGCCGGATGGCTCTAGATTGCATGTGGTCATCCCGGACATCACAAAGTCATCCTGGGCTGTGAACCTTCGAAAGTTCCCCAAAAAACTGCTGACTCTGGGTGATTTGATTCGGTTTCAGTCGGTTACCTACGAGCAGGCAGACTTTCTTGCACGCGCGGTGCGTCGCGGTGAAAACATTCTGGTGTCCGGCGCCACACAAGCTGGCAAAACTACGATGCTGTGCGCCCTCCTCGATTGCCTTCCCGACACCGAGCGTCTCATTACCGTCGAGGAGACCTTTGAAATTCGTTCCTCCAAGCCCGATTGGGTTGCGCTGCAGACGCGACAGGCGAACCTTGAAGGCGCGGGGGAGGTCAGCCTCAGACGTCTCATCAAGGAGGCGCTTCGAATGCGCCCATCGCGGCTAGTTGTGGGTGAAGTTCGTGAGGCAGAGGCACTCGACCTTTTAATCGCAATGAACTCGGGGTTACCCGGTTTGTGCACCATCCATGCAAATTCGGCCCAGGATGCTCTGTTGAAACTTTCAACGCTTCCCTTGCTCGCAGGGCAGAACATTTCGATGGACTTCGTGAGACCAACCGTCGCCGCTTGCATAGATCTAGTGGTGCATTGTGAACTGTCTCCCTCGGGGCAAAGGCGAGTAGCTGAAATTCGTCGCCTAAAGAAATTTACCGGGCAAATAGAAAGTGAGCCGGTCCAGTGTTGAACTGGTTTAGGTCAACTCTTGATGGGGCAGGGTTCGGTCGTTTCGGCCTGATCCCAACCCTTTTTGCCGTCGCGCTTGGTGCGGCGATGGTTTTCGCGCTCGCCATGCAATTGGTTCCAGTGCCTGCCTTCGCGGTAAGCGTCTCGATTGGTTCACTGGGATTGACTGCCGAATTGTTAACTATGCGTGCCAAGGCAAGGCGCCGAGAAATCGCTTTAGTTTGGCCTGAAGTATTGGACTCTCTGGTTTCCTCAAGTTCCGCTGGCATCTCTATCGCTGAAAGCTTTGAAGACCTAAGCAAATCCGGGCCCCTTTTGCTTCGGTCGCAATTCGCAGAACTTTGCCGAGATCTAGAGTTCGGCAGCACGCTCGAGGGCGCATTGCGAAAATTCAAAAACAATCTGGGTGAGGTCCACTCCGATCGTCTCGTCGAGGTCATAACGTTGGCGACCGCAGCTGGCGGCGGCGGTTTCTATGAGGCGCTGCGAACCCAGGCAACGGTAACTCGCCAAGAACTTGCGCTTTGGGGTGAAATCGAATCCAAGCAGGGATGGGTTGCCGGCACGGCAAAAATTGCTGTAGCTGCGCCTTGGATTATTGTCGTGCTTTTGGCATCTCGATCCGAGAATTTGGCCGCTTATTCTTCCGAAACCGGATCGATGATCTTGATCATCGGGTTAGTCGTCTCGGTTTTCGCCTATCGCTTGATTCAACTGCTTGGCTCGGTCGTTCAACCGCATCGAGTGTTTCTCACGTGAGCGCGATCGTTCTAGCGGTTTTGATGGCCGCCGGCAGCTTTCTAATCATCTCTGCTATTAACCCAAGAGCGAGACTGGCTTTGGTAAACCGACTGTCCAAACCTGATACCAAAGTTCAATTTTTCTCCTTCTACCGGGCCTCAATCCGGCAGCGCTTTTACCGAGCCGTCATGCCCAAGGCCAAACTCAGATCGGCATTAGCCGAGCTGCCGGAGATTCTAGAGATGCTTGTGGTCGCCCTGACTGCGGGAGACGGTATTTTCGCCGCGCTTGCCAGAGTCACGCCGCGGGCTTCAGGTGTGCTTCCCACAGAATTTCAGCGCTTATTTATAGCCCTGGAGCTTGGTGGTGACATGGAATCCGAACTTGAAGACCTGGCAAAACGCTTACCTCAGCGTCAGGTCGTGGAATTTGCGGCGAAGTTGAGCGTTGCCCTCAGGCGGGGGAGTCCGCTCGCTCGCATGCTCCGTGAGCAGGCCGAGAGCGCTAGGGCCGATCTTCGTAATGAACTCTTGCGAGACGTTGGTCGAAATGAAACTCGAATGCTAATTCCACTGGTGTTCCTTATTTTGCCGGTTACCGTATTGTTCGCCGTTTACCCGAGCTTGCAGTTAATCAGTCTCGACTATCTCTAGGAGGAGAAATGAATAAAGAAGAAATAGGAGCCAAATTACTGGCCGAAGAGGGTGACGTACCTGGCTGGGTCCTGATTACTTTGATGACTGCGGGCCTTGTGGTGCTCATGTGGGCCGTAGCCGGGCCAGCGCTCAAGGGTGTTTTTGAGCAGGCAATAACAAAAGTTGTTGCGTTCTAGAGGTTCGGCACCGGTCGATTTTGTTCTCATAGCATTTCCGCTGCTGTTGCTCACGATGACAACTATTGCGTTCAGCTTGACTGGTTTTTGCAAGCTGATTGCTCAGGATGTAGCCATCGATTCATCCAGGTTCGGTGCCCTTGCAGACCAGGGCTCGGAGTCCGCCGAACTCAGGGCGAGAGAGACGCTTCGGCGCACTGGAATCGGCGCCTTGTTCTTGGCGCACGTTGCGACAAGCAAAGTTGAGCTTTCCAACACTTGTTATGTGAGGGTCGAAATAGGCATGTCTTCGGTGCCGATCGGCCTGATAAAAAACTTCACTGAGGTAAAGGAAACCGCCAATGCCATCTGCGAAATTCAATGATGAAACCGGGTCGGTGGTCTTGGAGTTTCTCGGTTTCGGAGTCTTGCTACAGGTGCCGATTTTGATGTTTGCGACCGCGGTTCTTGGTTTACAGCACGACAAGTTTGCCGCCGAGGCGATAACTCGTGATGCACTTCGGTCATACACGCTGCTTCAAATAGAGCCCTCGGCTACTGTGGCCATTTTGGCGCAGGCCTATAAGGTTTCTCCTGATCGCATCAGAGTCGAGATGGCTTGCTGGCCGCAGTCTTGTGGGAATCCTGATAACTGGGTACGAGTGACTACAAGGATCGGAACGGCAACGGCACAAGGCTTGGCCAGAGAGTGACGGTCGAAAATCTAGGCGGCAGCGACGGTTCGATTGCTCCCTTGGCGATTGGTCTCGCGATGATGTCGCTCGCTACTGTTTTGGCAACAAGTTGCGCAACGTCTTTCTTTTTGCTCGAACGCCGTCTCACCACCGTTGCCGAATTTGCTGCACTCAGCCGGGTTGAAGTCGGAATGGCGGCGATTGACTACATTCATGAAAGCCAACCATCTGGGTTCAAGAACTTATTAGTTCAAAGTGACGAGATCGCGGACGGAGTTACCAGTGAGGTCGTGATTTGTGCGACTTGGGAGGCGCCACTACCAAGTTTCATTCAGTTGCCTACAAGACAGCTATGCGCAAAAGGCGATGCGCGGGCCGGTTAGTTAATCTCGAAGCGTGGAATGTGCCGCCACATGCCAATGGCCCCGCAGATCGTGATTACACCTACGCCGGCAATCGCCAGTGGAAGACCAAACACAAGCGTCATCAAAGAAATAGCGGGGGCCGTGAGAGCAACGCCGCCATCAATCATGAGTCGATAAAAAGCTAAAAACTCATTTCGGGCATCCTTGGGGGCCAGATCGGCGCCGATCACCATCACCAAGCCACTTCCGAGAGCATTGCTCAGGCTGAGCGCGATGGCGACAATCAAGAAACCTGTCGAGTCCTGGGCGAGGGTGAGCGCAAAGAGCGAGAGGGCCATACCGGCAAGGGTCGGCATTGCTGCCCATCGTCGACCGAATCGGTCAACCAACTGCCCAGAGCTATAGAAAAGAGCGAAATCAAGTGCACCAGCGATGCCGATATAAAGTGCCGCGGTTTGCACCGGCAAATGAATGTAAAGAGCCCACAGTGGCAGGCCAATCGTTCTTGCAGTGCGAGCAATCGCCAGGGTCGTGGCCGCTAGTCCAAGGGTCCTCAGCTTGTGCCCCTCACGTTTGGCGATAAAGAAAATGCTGTGCCCGTTATTTGGGGGAGTATCGGCCAAAGCTCCTGGTTTGGTTGTTAGGAGCACCAAGCCGGCTAGAACGCTGAACACCACAGGTAGCCAATAAACACTGGAAAGCCCCCAGATTGCAATCACGGCAGCACCAAGTAGCGGGCCAACAAATCCACCGGCTCTAAAAGTGCCGCCAAGCACCGCGAGTGCGCGACCGCGTTTGGCAACTGGAACCGCCTCTGCGATAAATCCGTGTCTTGCCAAGCCGAACACCGCATGACAGGCGCCGGTCAGGAAGATGCCAATCGACAGCATCCAAATCGAAGTGGCAAAGACGGCGAAAAGGATGCCGACGGCAGCCGCTGCCGACGCCAAAATCATTGCCTTGCGCTCGCCGAAGAAGTTCACAAATTTGACCGCGGGAATGTCCGCAAACAGCGTGCCAAGCATTCCTAAGCCAGCAATGATGCCCGCGGTTGCGATGTCTGCCCCAAGAGCCTCAGCGCTAGCTGGAATGACGGGGATTAAGCCGGCTTCACCGACGGAGAACAAAAATGAAGGCAAAAAAACCGGATAGACCAAAGATTTGATCTGAAATGACTTCTCGGTTTTGCTCACAAGTCCATTATCTGTCTCTCGCCTAGACTGGGATGGCAATGGCAGACCTAGACCTAACCTCAGAGATTCGCGAACTTCGCGCCACTTTCGGCGATATCCGACACGTTGTCGATGAACCGAAGTTGATCTCTGAAGTTGCCGAGTTGAAAGAACAGGCTGCAAACCCAAATCTCTGGGATGATCCAACGCGCGCCCAGGCAGTGACTAGCAAGCTGTCACACAAGCAGGCCATGTTGACCAAGCTGAAGGATGTTGAATCTCGCCTGGATGACCTCGAAGTTCTGGTCGAGATGGCCAATGCAGAGGGGGACTCTTCAGCTCAGGCTGAAGCGAAAAGCGAATTGTCCGGTCTCCAGTCCGACATTTCGGAACTCGAAATTCAGACTCTTTTGAACGGCGAGTATGACTCTCGATCGGCCGTTATCACCATCCGCTCTGGCGCCGGTGGCGACGATGCAACCGATTTCGCTGAGATGCTCATGCGCATGTATCTACGTTATGCCGAGCGTCACAAGATGCCCGTCTCGATTCTCGACACCTCCTTCGCCGAAGGTGCCGGAATTAAATCGGCCACCTTCGAAGTAGATGCCCCATATGCCTTTGGAACTCTTTCGGTAGAAGCCGGTACGCACCGTTTGGTCCGAATGAGCCCGTTCGGCGCTGCTGGAAAACGCCAGACTTCCTTTGCAGCCGTTGAAGTTGTTCCGCTTGTCGAAGTTACCGAAGCCATCGACATCCCAGAGAATGAGATCCGAATCGACGTATTCCGCTCATCCGGGCCTGGCGGTCAAAGCGTGAATACCACCGACTCGGCCGTTCGCATTACTCACCTTCCAACCGGCACTGTGGTTAGCTGCCAGAACGAGAAGAGCCAGATCCAAAACAAGGCTGCGGCGATGCGTGTTCTCCAGTCGCGCCTACTTGAGATCCGTCGTCGCGAAGAAGAAGCCAAGAAGAAGCAGATTGCCGGTGACGTAAAGGCGAGTTGGGGCGAGCAGATGCGCTCGTATGTTCTAGCGCCCTATCAAATGGTTAAGGACCTGCGTACCGAGCACGAGCAAAACAACCCGAATGCGGTCTTCGATGGCGATTTGGATGGTTTTATAGCCGCGGGAATCCGCTGGCGCAAGCGTGTTCAAGACTAGGCTTGAGCCATCATGATTCGCATTGAAAACGTCACCAAACAATACAAGGGAACTTCGCGTCCGGCGTTAAATAACGTGTCCCTTGAGATTGAAAAGGGTGACTTCGTTTTCTTGGTCGGAGCCTCTGGTTCTGGCAAATCCTCGCTTATGCGCTTGATGCTTCGTGAAGACATTCCAACCAGCGGTTCAGTGCACGTCATGGGTGAAAACCTGGTTGCGATTCCAAGCCGTCGAATCCCATTCTTCCGCCGCAAGCTCGGTGTAGTTTTTCAGGACTTCCGCCTGCTTCCAACTAAGACCGTCGCCCAAAACGTTGCGTTCAGTCTCGAGGTAATCGGCAAATCACAGGGGTTCATCCATGAAGCGGTGCCTGATGTTCTGGCCATGGTTGGCCTAGAAGGCAAGGCAGATCGCCTGCCGGGCGAACTATCTGGTGGCGAGCAACAGCGCGTTGCTTTGGCGCGCGCAATCGTAAACAAACCTGCGGTCTTGCTTGCTGATGAGCCAACCGGAAACCTGGACCCGGCAACCAGCGAAGGCATCATGGCGCTGCTAGAACGAATCAACCTTGCTGGCACAACAGTGGTCATGGCTACGCACGACCGTGGCATCGTTGACCGTCTCCAAAAGCGCGTGGTTGAAATGCGCGAGGGCGAGATCTTCCGCGACCAGCGCTCTGCCGGTTACATCAAGACTCAAACTGATTCACACCCGGTCAAGTCTTGGAATCTTGCAGTCGACCAGTCTTGGAACCTCGGCGGTGACAACTAATGCGCTTTGGTTTCGTCATGGGCGAGATCGGTCACGGTCTGCGTCGCAATGTCTCGATGGTCATCTCGGTCATCCTGGTCACTTTTATTTCGCTTACCTTCGTTGGCACAGCTTCCCTGTTGCAGCTTCAAATCGGTCAGATGAAAAACTATTGGTACGACCGTGCCCAGGTGGCCGTCTATCTCTGCACCGAAGTTTCGCCTGGTGATGTTTGCCCTCAGGGCGAAGCCTCTGCTGATCTGAAGACTGCTGTCGAAGACAAGCTGAAATCCCCAGTTTTGCAGCCTTACATCAAGGAATATTTCTTCGAAAACCACAAGCAGGCTTTTGACAAGTTCCAGGAGCAGTTCGCCGGAAACTCTGTGGCCAAGTATGTTTCGCCAAATCAGTTGAATGAAACTTTCTGGGTCAGCCTCAAGGACCCAAGCAAGAGCCAGATCATCACAGAGAGCTTTAGCGGTGTTGCTGGTGTTGAGGAAGTCCGCGACCAGCGAACTTACCTCGACCAAATCTTCAACATCTTGAATGCTGCGTCGATCGCCGCAGTAGGCATCGCAGCGTTGATGTTGGTCTCTGCAGCCCTTCTAATCTCGACCACGATCCGATTGAGCGCTTTCTCGCGTCGTCGAGAAATCGGAATCATGCGTTTGGTCGGTGCCAGCAACTTCTATATCCAGCTGCCATTCATCCTAGAAGGTGTCGTGGCGGCAACCATCGGCAGCGCCTTGGCTGCTGGCGCGGTTCTCAGCGTGGTTCAATTCTTCGTTCAGGGATACCTGGCGACCAAGTTGCCGTTCACTAGTTTCGTCACTCTGGCTGATGGTTTGTTAGTCGCACCGGCTCTTGTTGCAGCTGGCATTCTTCTCGCTGCAGTTGCTTCTGGTTTCGCTATTCGTCGCTACCTGCGAATATAGAACTCTTATGCCTAAAGAACGCGGCCAAAAAGTTGTTGCCAGCAACCGAAAAGCGCGCCACGATTACAACATCCTTGACGTCTATGAGGCGGGCCTAGTGCTCACCGGACCCGAAGTTAAATCGTTGCGTGCCGGTCGAGCGTCCCTAATTGACGGATTCGGAAGTATCGAAAATGGCGAAGCTTGGCTAGAAAACGTTCACATCCCTGAATACACTCAAGCGACTTGGAACAATCACCCTGCCCGCCGCCGCCGCAAGATGCTGCTTCACGGTCACGAGATTTATAAGCTTCAGGGCAAGATCAAAGAGTCTGGTCTGACCCTGGTTCCGCTGTCGATCTATTTCAAGGATGGCCGCGCCAAGGTTGAAATCGCTTTGGCTCGAGGCAAGCGTGAGTATGACAAGCGTCAAACCTTGAAAGAGCAAACCGATAAGCGCGAGGCCGATCGGGCTATGTCGACCAAAGGCAAAGACTGGTAATCAGTTCTCACAGGGAACCCACAGCCTAATGTCTGTGCAATCACGTATCCTTGAAACAACCCCAAAAGACCATAGCCCAAACGTTTAGGTCAG
>ERZ650308.404-NODE-404-length-23147-cov-37.864499_pt1 | contig 23147 bp, 14 predicted proteins | sample MGYA00376244_ERZ650308 | MGnify/ENA primary metagenome ERZ650308 (study PRJEB26733, sample SAMN07839295) | wastewater metagenome | biome: small river; feature: stream; material: water | place: USA: North Carolina | collected 2016-04-26 ... | reverse complement strand
AGATGAAATAGACAAATGTGAATTGGCTTTGAAGGCAGAAAAAAGTCAAGGTGCCAACAAAGTGAAATACGACCAAGCCATGAAGCAAGGCGATGGTTTTGTTGCGCAAAAAAGTTGGGAGGCAGCTAAAGCAAAATACAATGAAGCTTTACTTGCACTTCCTAACGATCCAATTGCTAAAACAAAATTGACGGATGTTACCAATAAATTAAACCAACAAAAAGAAGAACAAGCGAAACAAGCAAAATTCAATACAGCAATGGGTGCTGGTGATGCTTTGTTTGGTCAAAATAAATACGAAGAAGCAAAAGTCAAGTACGAAGAAGCATTAGTGCATCTTCCTGGAAATGCTGATGCAACCAAGAAAAAGCTAGATTGTACCACGAAAATATCAGAACTTCAAAAAGATAAAGAACGTCAAGTTGCAATTGATAAATTGATTGTTGATGGTAACAAAGCAATGAGTGAAAATCAATGGCTTGCGGCTAAAAACAGTTTCACTGCAATTCAAAAATTAGATGATAAAAACACAGTTGCAGCAGCTAAACTAGTCGTCATTGATGCAAAAATTGCTGAAGAAAAAAGCGAACAAGAAAAAGCGAATAAAGTAAAATTGTTAGTTACAGAAGGAGATGCTTTTGTGAAAACAGGAAAATTGAACGAAGCTAAAACAAAATATCTTGCTGCTTTTGACTTGATAAAAGATCCAGCTGTAAAACAGAAAATTGATGCAGTAGAAAAATCTCAAGGAGAACTTGCTCAAAAAGAAGAACAAAAGCAACAATTTGAAAAGTTTATCAATGAAGGTGATGTAGCATTCAAAGCAGGTGATTTTTCAGGTGCGAAAACAAAATACAACGCTGCTAAAGCAATTGACAATAATTCGACTTTACCAGCTCAACGAATTGCTGAAGTTGATAAAAAAGAAATGGCATTAAAAGCTGAAAAAGATAAAGCAGATCAATACGAAGCGTTGTTTAGATCTGGTCAAACAGCATTGGATGCAAACGATTTAGCTTTGGCAAAAACGAAATTTGAAGCAGCTTATGATTTAGATAAAACAAAAACTGTTGCAAAAGAGAAAATAGATTTCGTAACCAAAAAAATCAATGATAATAATGCATTGGCTGCTTCAAAAGCCAAATTCGAAGCAGCCTATAAAGCGGGGGTTGATTTTCAACAAGCAGGAAAATTAACGGAGGCAAAAGCAAAATTCATTGAAGCGAAAAGTGCAGATCCAAGTCAAACTGGAATTCAAGAAAAAATAAATGAAGTTGACGGATTGATTGCTAAACAAAATCAGCAAAAACAACTATCTCAATTGATTTCAGAAGGAAATGCTGCACTTGGTAAAGCTGATTTAACAACAGCAAAAGCCAAGTTTGATGCAGTTAAAAAAATAGATCCAAACAATACGCAAGCTTTAGATGGCTTACAAACTGTTGCGAACAAAGAAGCCGAATTGATTTTAAAAGAACAACAATTGAAGGAACAGCAGCTGAAAGAACAACAGTTGAAAGAACAACAGCTGAAAGAACAACAGTTGAAAGAACAACAATTGAAAGAACAGCAATTGAAGGAACAACAACTGAAAGAACAACAATTGAAAGAACAACAATTGAAAGAGCAACAGTTGAAAGAACAGCAGTTGAAGGAACAGCAGTTGAAAGAACAACAATTGAAAGAGCAACAGTTGAAAGAACAGCAGTTGAAAGAACAGCAGTTGAAGGAACAGCAGTTGAAAGAGCAACAATTGAAAGAACAGCAGTTGAAAGAGCAACAATTGAAAGAACAGCAGTTGAAAGAGCAACAGTTGAAGGAACAACAATTGAAAGAGCAACAGTTGAAAGAACAGCAGTTGAAGGAACAACAATTGAAAGAGCAACAGTTGAAAGAACAGCAGTTGAAAGAACAACAATTGAAAGAGCAGCAGTTGAAGGAACAGCAATTGAAAGAGCAACAATTGAAGGAACAACAGCAACAATTGGAAGCTAAAAATTACGAGAAATTGATTGCTGATGCGCAATCTGCATTTGACAACCGTAATTATGAAAAAGCAATTGAATTATTTGAATCGGCTACAAAGAAACGACCAGAAGATTCGTATGCCGTTGAAAAATTAGCTGTTTCAAAGGATTTATTAGAAAAAGAAAACTTGAAAAAATCTGTACAAACAGCTTTTTCAACTAAAATGAAACAAGCTGAGAATGCTGTGACAGCTCAAAAATATGATGAAGCTATAGCATTATTTACTGCTGCAAAAGAATTGAATAGTGAGCAAGATATCACGGATAAGCGTATCAAAGATGTAAAAGTATTGCAGGAAAAAGAAGCATTGAATCGCACTGCTCAAAATCAACTAATTGTTCAACAAACGGAATTCGTGAACAAAGCAAAAGTTGCTGAAAGTAATAAGCAATACGATTTGGCTTTGAACCAGTACGAAGCAGCTGATAAAGTTTTACCTGGTGATAAAACGATAAATGCTAAAATAGCTGAATTAAAACAATTATTAGATAACCAAGCGATTGAAAAGCAACAAGAGCAAGCAAAACAAGCTGTATTAAATGCGCTATTGAAAAAAGCAGATGTATTGTACAAAGGATCTAATTGGAATGAAGCCAAACTAATCTACGAAGATGTATTGCTTCAAGATCAATCGAATGTTATTGCATTGAAAAGACAAAAAGAATGTTTGGATAATTTAGCAAAGAAAACAGCACAAGAAGAGGAAGAAGTGTATCAGTCGATTGTTTCTAAAGCAAACGAGAATTTCAAAAAGAAAGATTATAAAAACGCAAAAAAATTATACGAACGAGCTTCGAAAATACGTCCAACTGATAAATTTGTAAAAGCTCAATTGTTACAATTAACTAATTTAAACAAACCAACTCCTCCAGTATCAACAACTCAACCACCAGTTGAAGTTCCAGTAAAAAAAGAGCCGGAACCATTAGCTGATTTAGGTGTAAAGTCTGAATTGTCTTTACAAGATGCACAAGCAAAATTAGAGGCAGCTGATAAAGCTCGTAAGAATAAGAAAGCATCAAATTTAACAGAGGAATTAAAAGGCTTGCAATCGAATGATGGAGACTTGCAACTCAATCAACAAGCGAATATTTCAACTAACAAATCTACGATTAATGCAATTGTAATAGCTGCAGATATTCCGGAGGACACAGCAGATGTTTCCCGTCATTTAAACCGTGCAATAGTTGATTCAATTTACGGATACCAACAAGGAGTGACTACTAACAATCAACTTGTTGAACGTTCCGAATTGTATTACCAAAAAGAGCAAATTGATTTAGCTACGAATTCCGTTAGCGATCAAAATAGTATTCTTTATGGAAAAGGTATTGAAAATGAGCAGATTATACGGAAAGAGCGTGTCGTTCGTGAAAATGTTACCATACAAAAGGATGAAACGGAAGTCAATCAAAACGAACACACTACGCAGGATTTCATGACTATTCGATTGAAAAACGAACAAAAAGAAATCGATGAGTCAGTCGAAAAGGCTGCGTTTACTGCTCAGATTAGTGATTTGAAGAAAGCAGATGAAAATGCATCAATTGAGACGCAAGACAAACAGCAACAAGCTACATACGCAGTAAAAAACGTGTTGAATAATGCTGCAAATGTTGTTACGACAAAACAAGAAGAAGACAGTAAATTGCCAGGCATAAATAGTGATTTACTTATAAAAACCGAAAAAAATAGTCAAGATCAACAAGGAGTAGATCAATTGAATCGTCAGAATTACCTGCAAAATGTCAAAGGAGACTTAAACAAAGAAGCTGGAGTTATTACTAAATATGATGATTCAATGTTGGAAAAACGTTTGGACAATGCAACCACGCTTGCAGCAGAAAAAAAGGAATTAACCGACAAAAATGATAACGACCAAACCGAAAGTCACGACAAATCGATTGGCAATAAAACAAGTATAAATAGCGCTAAAGTTGATATTATTCCTGATACGCTTTCCGCAGCTGCAACTGTTCGATTAGTGAATGATTTAGTAGGTAAAGAACAGGCAAGTGCTACAACTGCTCAAGCGAATCAAGCTGAAAAACAACAAGGAAATAAGAAAACAATCGAAGGAAGTGTTGCATCTCAGGAAGAAACTGCTGCTGGCTTGAATGATGCGGATAACATTTCTCAATTAAAAACTGTTGCAAAAGATTTAGAAAACAATGTTGGAGTTCAACAAACAGCGGCACAAGACAAACGTTTGGAATCGAAAAAAGTATTGGATGCTTTGTATAAAAAAGAGGCGAAGTTTACTGATAAGTTAGCAAACGATTTAGGTTCAATTTATCCAGAAGGTGTTTCGCAAGATCAATTTGAGATTTTAGGTCACGATGGCTTGGTATCTGGAATTGCAACAAGAAGAATTGTTGTGAAAAATGGGCGAGGAGCTGTTTATGTTCGCACGCAATCCATGACAGCGATTACGTATTCTAAAAATGGTCAAGCTTGCACCGAATTAGTTTGGCAGCGTGAAACACAAGATGCATTATTAAAGAGAAATTACTAAACCAATATCGATTAACTTTTGCTTGTGTGTAACTAATTGAATCCTGTTTTAGTTCCATTCATTATGTATTTATTTTTGCTTTAATCATAAAGTTAAAAAATGAAGGTTCATTTTATCGCAATCGGGGGGAGTGCTATGCATAACCTAGCTATTGCACTTGCAAGAAAAGGTTTCCAAGTAACAGGTTCAGATGATGAACTGTTGGATCCATCAAAAACACGATTAGAGAAACAAGGGATTTTGCCTTCTTCCATTGGTTGGGATGAAGCACGGATTACTTCGGATCTTGACGCAGTTATTCTTGGAATGCACGCACGCGAGGACAATCCCGAATTGTTAAAAGCAAAAGAATTGGCAATTCCGATTTTTTCTTACCCAGAATATTTGTACGAACAAAGCAAAAACAAGCATCGCATAGTTATTGGAGGTAGCCACGGAAAAACAACGATTACTTCGATGTTGTTGCACGTTGTCAATGAATTGGGACTGAAAGTAGATTATATGGTTGGTGCGCAATTAGAGGGTTATGATTGCATGGTCAAATTAACAGATGATGCGCAATTCATGATTTTAGAAGGCGATGAATACTTGAGTTCACCTATCGATAGAAGACCGAAGTTTCATTTGTATTTTCCAAATACCGCATTGATTTCGGGTATAGCTTGGGATCACATCAACGTTTTTCCAACTTGGGAAAATTACATCGATCAGTTCGATCAGTTTTGTTGTTTGATTCAAGATAACGGAACATTGGTTTACAACACAGAAGACGCTACGGTGAATAGTTTAGGAGAAAAATATGCGTCAAAATTGACAACAAAAGCATATCAAACACCTCAATACGAAGTCACGGAATCAGGAACCTTATTACATCTTGATGGACGTTCTTATGAACTACAAGTTTTTGGTGGACACAATTTACAAAATTTGATGGGGGCAATGCACTTAGCTGAATCAATGGCGATTTCCAATCACGATTTTTTAACTGCTATTAAAACGTTCACAGGAGCTGGAAAGCGTTTGCAAAAAGTGACGGAAACAAAAGGTTTTACGATGTTCAAGGATTTCGCACATTCACCGTCAAAATTGAAAGCAACAACCAAAGCAGTGAAGGAGCAATTTACTAATAGAAAAGTCGTTGCTTGTATGGAATTGCATACCTTTTCATCGTTGCGACAAGATTTCCTTCCCTTGTACGAACATGCAATGGACGCTGCAGATGTGGCCTTGGTTTATTTCAGTCCAAAAGTTGTTGCGCATAAAAAGTTAGCACCAATCACAAAAGAAATGGTGCAAGCTGGATTTAAAGGCGATGTAATTGTCGTTAATGAAACAAGTGAGGTATTACAATTTATCAATGAGATTGATTGGCAAAATTCCGTTTTATTAATGATGTCATCTGGTAATTTCGACGGTATTGATTACGATCAATTGGGAAAAGAAATAAAAGAAAAAATAATTTTTCAATAAAATTTTATTTTTATATTTGATAAAACTTAATTATCTAAATTATGAAAAAAAATCTATTTTTTATTTTGTCGATCATTTCAAGTCAAACTTTATTTGGTCAAAACATTACAACATTAGCTCCTGATTATGATGCAGCACTTGGTTACCATGATTTTTACGGTACTGAAAATAATAATTACGGAAATGCAACTCAAAATTCAGCATATTGTAAACCTGGAGCAAGTGGAGGTTTAAATATGAATCGAGCAATGATTCATTTTGATTTAAGTTCATTTTCAAATCCAAATGATATTCTTGAAGCAAAATTAAATTTATATGCATTTGGTCCAATTTCTGGTGTTTTCTTAGGTCACACTGGTGCAAATAATGCATTACTTTCAAGAGTGTCCGCTCCATGGTTAGAAAATACAATTACATGGAGTTCAGCCCCTTCTATAAATGCAACTAATCAAATAATGTTGCCTCAATCAACAAGTTATACTCAAGACTATTTAAATATTGATGTTACTCAACTCATAAAAGATATGATAAGTTATGGTAATTATGGGTTTAATTTAAAATTAGTTAATGAAAGTCCTACAAATGCTTTGTTGTTTTGCTCATCAAATCATTCAGACATTTCAAAGCATCCAGTTTTACAAATTTCTTATACAGGTTTAAATGTTGAATCATATGATAATGATTTAATTCAAATTTTCCCTAATCCTACTAGTGATTTTATTAATTTCAAATTAAAGAATTCTATTATTGACGATAACTTCACTCTTGAAATTATTGATGTTTTAGGAAACGTTGTTAGAAAAGTGGATGTTTTAAACCAAAGCAAAGTTGATATTTCTGATTTGGAATTGGGTACTTATTTTGCTAAAATAACAAGTAATGAAAATATTTACACAACTAAATTTCAGAAAAAATAGTTGGTTTTTATAATAGTATTAAACAACAAAAAAGGCTAGATAACTCTAGCCTTTTTTGTTAATTCGAAGTTCGAAATATAAATCTCCTCAATATTGCCGTGACAATAATTGAATTCAATGTTGTGAGAACGGTTAAAGCTAAAAATGAAATAGTAGATGTAAAGGATGCACTAAACATCATGCGAGGTCCTTTTTTTAATTGTTCAACTATTTCATCTTCCGTTTTGCTTTGCAATTCAGGATTGTGTGCTTTGTAAGCTTTTAACTTTACAGGATTTGAAACATCCTTTGCAATTTCTCTATCAGCAATCGCAATGCGGTTTTCGTTAAAGCTTGGATCGATTTTTTGGTAATAAACGTAAATGAAGATCCCTACAATTAATGTGTAAATCATTCCTGCGCTCATTCCTTTTTTCATGTCACCTAAGGCACTGCTTCCGCTTTGATCCTCTGTTTTTTTGTAAAAATAAAGGCTGAATGTAACGGTTGCCAACAAACAAAAGATGTTTATCATTACAGACAAAAACAAATCCTCTGGATTTTGAAGTACCTGTAAACCGAAAGTAACCAATTTGTAACCAATCCATGCGAGACTGAAAACAACTGGAATTAACAATTTATTTTTCATCAGTTAAATTATGAATTCATTGATACTAAAAACTCTTCGTTGGAACGTGTATTGTCCATGTGTGATTTCATAAATTCCATTGCTTCAACAGGATTCATATCTGCAATGAATTTACGCAGCAACCAAATTCGTTGCAACACATCTTTTCCAAGTAATAAGTCTTCACGACGCGTTCCTGATGCAGTAATATCGATAGCAGGATAGATACGACGGTTCGCAATTTTACGATCCAATTGTAATTCCATGTTACCTGTTCCTTTGAATTCCTCAAAAATAACCTCGTCCATTTTAGATCCAGTTTCCGTTAAAGCAGTTGCTAGTATAGAAAGTGAACCACCATTTTCAATTTTACGAGCCGAACCAAAGAAACGTTTTGGTTTGTGTAACGCGTTAGCATCAACACCACCCGAAAGCACTTTTCCTGAAGCAGGTGAAACAGTATTGTATGCACGTGCTAAACGTGTAATAGAGTCTAATAAAATACAAACATCATGACCACATTCGACCATTCGTTTTGCTTTTTCTAAAACGATATTGGCAACTTTCACGTGGCGGTCTGCTGGCTCATCAAATGTAGAAGCAACAACTTCCGCTTTTACACTTCGTGCCATATCTGTAACCTCTTCCGGACGTTCGTCAATTAACAAAACGATTAAGTATACTTCTGGATGATTGGCAGCAATAGCATTTGCAACATCTTTCAACAACATCGTTTTACCCGTTTTTGGCTGTGCAACGATCATTCCACGTTGTCCTTTACCAATAGGTGCAAACAAATCCATAACACGTGTTGACATGCTTTCGTCCTTGTGTCCTGTTAATTTGAATTTTTCATCCGGAAATAACGGTGTAAGGTATTCGAAAGGAACACGGTCACGAATATAACTTGGGTGACGTCCATTGATTGAATCAACTTTAACTAACGGGAAGAATTTTTCACCTTCTCTCGGTGGACGAATTGTTCCACGAACAGTATCACCTGTTTTCAAACCAAATAATTTGATTTGACTTTGTGAAACATACACATCATCTGGTGAAGGTAAATAGTTGTAATCCGATGAACGTAAAAATCCGTACCCATCTTGAATCACTTCCAAAACTCCCTCAGCCGTAACAATGCCAACTAAATTGTAAGCGTCCTCATCAACTTTTTCCTCAACTACTTGATTGTGTTGTTGTTGTGGAGCTTGTTGGTTACCATTATTCTGACGATTCTGATTTTGATTTTGTTGGTTTTTGTGTTGGTTTGGGTTATTGTTTTGTCTTTCTGGACGATCTTGACGTTGTTCTGTTCGTTCTCCTTGAGTTGCATTGCCTTCTTTTACAGGCGCATTATTCTGAGGACGATTTTTTTGAAAACCTTGTTTTTGACCATTTTGATTATTTCTAGCAAATGGTTGGTTTCTTTCTGTTGGTTGAGGGTTTGCAGCAGGCTCAGTTGCATTGGTGTTTTTATCTTCTTCACCAGCAGTTGCAGGAACAACTATTGCAGATTCACCATCTTTCTTTGCTGTTAATAAATTAGTCCCCATTTTGTTTTTACGTGGACGTAATTTCTTTTCACTTCCCTCAGAAACAGTATCAGTTGTTGTGTTTTCCGTTTCACTACTTTCAGTCACTTTCGCATCAAGTTTTGAAGGATTGGAAGTGGCGATAGGTGTTGAAGCGGTTTTGCGAGCACGAACATTATCAGATGAAGCTGCCGGTTTTGTATCTGAATTACTTGTTGACGTATTTTGCTTTGCAATTTCAGCTAACAATTCATTTTTCTTAAAAGATTCAACACGCTTAACACCTAAGTTTTTTGCGATTTCTCTTAATTCTGGTAATAACTTACCCTCTAAATCTTGATTATTCATATAAAGTCTTGGACTAATAAACTGTATTCGATTGAATACGCTCGATTTTTGTTTGTGATTTGTCTGTAAAGACGTCGTAAAAATAACAATATTTAATGAAACACAAACTTTAATCAATTTTTTTCTATCATTTTGATTTCAGGTATATCCTACTAATTTTGTAACAACTCAAATGAAGTGATTATGAAAATGCAAGGAAAAAGTATAGTGCTGATAATTTTTGTACTGGCAAATATTATTTTAATCGGAAGTGCGTTTGCTTTTCCAGCTAATTTCCAAGCATTCATAGCTCCGAGTTTGTTGTCTATTGGAGCTGGTTTGGGATTTGTGTTATTCCGTTCAAGCAAACAATTATTCGCCTATTTTTCTGCTTTTGCATTAACTGGATTTTTATTCTTTTTACAAACGAAATTCCAAGGGCAATCTGCTCAGTTTGTTGGTTATTTTCGATTTGTTATCATCGGTTTTTTATTGAGTCAATCGTATAAAAGCAAAAAGTTATCCTATTGGATTTTTACAGCTATGTTGCTTGGAATAGAAGTAGGGATCGATTTCCCTGCATTTGCGGGTGAAATGAAACGTTTTAGCGATATATTCCTACGCTTGATAAAAACCTTAGTGGCTCCGTTGATTTTCTCTACTTTGGTTGTTGGAATTGCTGGGCATAGTAACCTAAAACAAGTAGGACGAATTGGCTTGAAAAGTATCTTGTATTTTGAAATAGTAACCACGTTTGCTTTGTTTATTGGGTTGTTAGCGATCAATGTTACACAAGCTGGAAAAGGCTTACCAACAATGGAGGTGCAAACCAGTGCGAAAGAAAAAAGCGCTGAGTTATTAGCTCAATTGGAGAAACCAAAAGATCATTTGGTGGAGATTTTCCCAGAAAATATCGCGAAATCAATCGTTGAAAACCAAGTGTTACAAATTGTCATTTTCTCTGTATTATTTGCTATTGCAATCAGTTTACTGAAAAATGTGAAACACAAAGAAACGATGTTGCATTGGTCGGAAAGCTTGTCAGAAGTCATGTTCAAATTCACTGACATTGTCATGTTTGTTGCACCACTTGCAGTTTTTGGTGCAATTGCAAGTACGGTTTCAAAATCGGGTGTAGACGTTTTATTGAATCTCATGAAATTGGTTGGAACGCTCTATGTTTCGTTAGTCGTTTTTGTTTTGGTCGTTTTGTTGCCAATTGCATTGTTTTTCAAAATTCCAATTAAAAAATTCTTGGGTGCAATAACTGAACCATTGTCGATTGCTTTTGCAACTGCTAGTAGTGAAGCTGCTTTACCAAAAGCATTGGAAAACATGGAGAAATTTGGCGTTCCAAAAAAGATTGTCGGATTTGTTATTCCAACTGGTTATAGTTTTAACCTCGATGGGACGACTCTTTACTTATCCATGGCAACTGTTTTTGTTGCGCAAATGTGTGGAGTTGAATTAACAATTGGTCAGCAAATAGCAATCTGTTTGACTTTAATGCTAACAAGTAAAGGTGTTGCGGGTGTTCGTGGAGCTTCTTTCGTGATTTTAACTACCACATTAATGGATTACAAACACCTTGGATTAGATGTTGAAAAAGCTGGAATTATTCTTGGGGTTGATGCGTTAATGGACATGGGTAGAACATCTGTTAATGTACTTGGAAATTGCTTGGCTTCAGCAGTTGTTGCACGCAGTGAAAAAGAATTATTCGTTACTGAAAACGCTTCGGATGATGAACTAATCGCTGAAAACGGTTTGTTAGGCGACTAAACTTACATTTTTTCGCGTAAATGTTTTCCAGTGTGATTGGTTGTTTCCAAACACAAGGCTTCTGGCGTTCCTTCAAACACAATTTCTCCGCCATTGTTTCCGCCATCGGGACCAATATCAATGATCCAATCAGCTGATTTGATGACATCCATGTTGTGTTCGATAACAACAATCGAATGACCGTCATCGACCAAGCGATTAAAAGCAATCAATAACTTTTCAATATCGTGGAAATGCAAACCTGTAGTAGGTTCATCAAAAATGAAAAGTGTTTTTTTAGTCGTTTGATTTCCTTTGATTAAAAAAGAAGCAAGTTTCACACGTTGCGCTTCACCACCACTTAATGAACTACTCGATTGCCCCATTTTCAAATAACCCAAACCGACATCTTCTAATGGCTGAATTTTTTGGACAATTTTTTCCTCGATTTTATCTTTTCCACCTTTGAAAAATACAAGAGCTTCTGAGATGTCCATTTTTAACAAATCAGAAATATTTTTTTCGCGGTAGTAAACTTCCAACGCTTCTTGTTTGTAACGCGATCCACCACAAGCCTCACACGGCAAGTGTACATCGGCCATGAACTGCATACTCACGGTAACTTGACCTTCGCCTTCACACATTTCACAGCGACCTCCTTCAACATTGAACGAGAAAAATCCAGGTTTGTAGTTGTTGTGTTTGGCAGCGTTTTGACGGGAATACAATTCACGGATATCGTCAAAAGCTTTCACATACGTTACTGGATTACTACGCGAAGATTTACCAATTGGGTTTTGATCAATCAATTCTATTTCTGCAATCAAAGAAGTGTCTCCAATGATTCCTTTGAAATTTCCTTGGAAATCACCAAACAATCCCAGTTTCTTCCGCATTGCTGGGTAGAGAATATCTTTGATCAACGTAGATTTTCCTGATCCACTGACACCTGTAACAGCTACAATTCGGTTCAAAGGAATAGAAACAGTCACATTTTTCAAATTGTTTTCCTTTGCATTTAGAATCGTTATTTTGTTGGTGCTTGTTCTGCGTTTTGCAGGAACGATAATTTGCTTACTGCCAGTTAAATAATCTGCTGTTAAGCTATTTTTTGCTTGGGCTAATTTTGAGAAATCACCTTGAAAGACTAATTCACCACCAAATTGACCTGCTGCAGGTCCGATATCGATAATTTCATCGGCTGCTTTCATCATGTCTTCTTCGTGTTCAACAACGATTACGGTGTTTCCTAATGCTTTTAATCGTTGCAACACCGAAATCAATCGTTCGGTATCTCTTGGGTGTAAACCAATGCTCGGTTCATCTAAAATATACATGGAACCAACTAAACTACTTCCCAACGATGTTGCTAAGTTGATGCGTTGTGATTCACCACCAGACAATGTATTTGCAGCACGATTCAAGGTCAAATAGCCCAACCCAACATCGCACAAAAACGATAGTCGTTGCGTTATTTCGGGTAAAACCCTTTTTACCACTTGTTGGTCGTGTTCATCAACTGTTAAAGCGCCAAAAAATTGAAATGCTTCTGAAATTGGCATTAAAACGAGTTCACGAATACTGATGCCGCCAACTTTCACATAATTTGCATCGTTTCGTAAACGAGTTCCATCACATTCAGGACACAAGGTTTTTCCTCGGTAGCGGGAAAGGAGAACGCGGTATTGAATTCTGTATGCTTGACTTTCTACTTGTTTGAAAAACTCTGTTAAGCCAGTGAAATGAGCATTTCCCGTCCACAATAATTGTAGTTGATCTGCAGTTAATTCGTCAATTGGTCGGTGAATTGGAAAATCAAATTTTCGTGCATTGATGAGTAATTGTTGTAAATATTCACCCATGACATCACCTTTCCATGGTGCAATTGCACCTTCGAAGACACTTAAACTTGTATCTGGAATCACCAAGTTGCGATCAATTCCAATTACAGAACCGTATCCTTCACAAGTTTTACAAGCGCCAAAAGGGTTGTTAAACGTGAATAAATAGGGGCTAGGCTCAACGAAAGTCATGCCATCGCGTTCAAAACGATTGGAGAAATGCTTGGATTCAAAAGTTGTTGCATGAACAATGTCACATTCTCCTTCACCTTCCAAAAAAGCCAATTGAATCGAATCCCCCAATCTCCCTAATGTATCTTGGTCCATTTCTTTCGTCACAACACGATCGATAATCAAATGAACAGACTTAGCAGCGGATAATTGCTCAGGAGTTGAATCGGTCAAAGAGACAATTTCGTTATCGAGTAACAATCGACTGTATCCTTGTTCGTTGAGTAAAGTGATTGATTTGTCAGCACCATAGCGCGCCAAATGTGTATAAGGAGCAGTAATTAATAAGCGTTCGTTATCAGGTAATTGTTGGATGTAATTGATGACATCAGCAACATTATCTTTTCTTACTTGTTCATTGGAAATGGGTGAAAACGTTTTCCCAATTCGTGCAAACAAGAGTTTTAAGTAATCGTAAATCTCTGTCGTTGTTCCAACAGTTGAACGAGGATTATTCGAAATAACCTTTTGTTGAATCGCAATAGCAGGAGCAATACCTTTGATGAAATCTGTTTCAGGTTTGTCTAATTTTCCTAAGAATTGACGTGCATAGGACGAAAGACTTTCGATGTAACGTCGTTGTCCTTCTGCGAAAAGCGTATCAAATGCCAAGGAAGATTTTCCTGATCCAGACAAACCGGTTATTACGGTCAGTTTTCCATGTTCAATTTTCACCTCTAAATTTTTGAGGTTATTGACACGTGCGCCTTTGATATGAATGTACTTTTCTGCCATGTTACAAATTTCGTAAAATCTCTTTGTGATTTACGTCAAAACACAAAAATATCCTTCTTTGCTAACAATTATTATTTGTTAAAGTTTAGCATTTTTTGACATTAATTTTGTGTAACCAAAATATTATAGTAAATTCGGCATATACAAAACGAAAAGCCTATAGCAAAATTCTACATTAAAAAGTTATAAATCAGTAAGTTAAACTATTTAATAGTAGCATTATGTCTATACAATTTCAAGATGACCATCAATTGGTGAAGCAATACATTGATGGCGACGAGCAAGCATTCGAAATCTTATTGTTACGTCATAAAGACAAAATTTTCCGTTCAATTTACAACAAGCTGCGCGATTACGATCTTGCAGAGGATATTTTCCAAGAGGCGTTTATTAAAATTATTCAAACCTTAAAATTGGGTAATTACAACGAGGAAGGTAAATTTTTACCTTGGGCAATGCGCATCGCACAAAATTTGGTGATCGATCACTTCCGTAAATCAGGTCGTGTGAAAATGATCAATGAAAATTCGTCTCGGTCAGAAGAGTTCACCATTTTCTCAATTTTAAAGCATGATGATGCCAACTTTTTAGAAGCTGTTTCAAAAACTGAATTGGAACATCAAATGTTGCAATTGTTGGATTATTTACCTGAAAGTCAAAAAGAAATCATAGAAAAACGCATTTTTCAAGATTTGTCTTTCAAAGAAATAGCCGATTCAGAAGGGATTTCCATAAATACAGCTTTGGGTAGAATGCGATACGCGTTGATCAACATGCGTAAAATGATAGAAAAGCATCAATTGGTAACAGATATATAACTTTCAAAAATATAGACATAAAAAAAGCCTCTTTCATTGTTGAAAGAGGCTTTTTTGTATCTAGTAGCTTATGCCATCACCTTCGGTGCAGCAGCTAAAATTGTTTTGTCTGTTTCACTTGCATATTGATCGAAGTTTTTCACAAACTCGCCTGCCAAGTGATTAGCTGTTTTGTCATACGCTTCTTTGTCAGCCCATGTAGCACGTGGATTTAAAATCTCACTTGGTACTTCTGGACAAGAAGTAGGGAACGATAAATCAAATATTGGCAGTGTTTCAAAAGCAACATTATCCAATTGACCTGTTAAAGCTGCAGTAATCATTGAACGTGTGTATGCTAATTTCATTCTGCTTCCAACTCCGTATGATCCTCCAGACCATCCTGTGTTAATCAACCAAACTTTGATATCAGTACCTTCGATTTTTTCACCTAATAATTTCGCGTATTTTGCAGGGTGCAATGGTAAAAATGCTTTCCCGAAACAGGCTGAAAAAGTTGTTGTTGGTTCAGTAATTCCAACTTCAGTTCCAGCAACCTTTGCCGTATATCCAGACATGAAGTGATACATCGCTTGTTCTGTCGTTAAACGAGAAATTGGAGGCAATACACCAAACGCATCTGCTGTTAAGAAGAAAATGTTTTTTGGATTTGAACCTACAGAAGGAGTCATGATATTATCGATGAAATCGATAGGGTAGGAAACACGAGTGTTTTCTGTAATTGTTCCGTCTGTATAATCTGGAGTTGAAGTACCATCAATAAATCCGATGTTTTCTAAGATTGAACCAAATTTAATCGCGTTGAAAATTTGCGGTTCTTTTTCAGCAGATAAATCAATTGTTTTTGCGTAACAACCACCTTCAAAATTGAAAACAGTGTTGTTCGACCAACCGTGCTCATCATCTCCAATCAAACGTCTGTTTGGATCAGAAGATAAAGTTGTTTTTCCTGTTCCAGAAAGTCCAAAGAAAATTGCAGTATCACCACCTTCGCCAACATTTGCTGAACAGTGCATGGATAATACATTTTTTTCATGTGGTAACACGTAGTTTAAAACAGAGAAAATTCCTTTTTTGATTTCACCTGTATATCCTGTACCACCAATGATGATCATTTTACGTGTGAAATTTAAAATAGCGAAATTAGCTTGACGTGTTCCATCAATCGCTGGATCTGCTTGAAATCCTGGTGCACATACAATGTTCCATTCCGCATCAAAGTTTTCAATTTCTTCGTCTGTTGGACGTAAAAACATGTTGTAAGCGAACATGTTTGACCAAGGGAATTCAGCTGTGACGCGAATGTTCATTCGAAATGCATCATCAGCACATGCATAAGCATCACGAACATACACATCTTTTCCAATCAAATACGCTTTCATTCTGTCGTAAAGCGCATCAAATTGAGCTGTTGAAAGCGGAATGTTTACATCCCCCCACCAAACTGAATTTTCAGTTTTTTCATCACGAACAACAAATCGATCTTTTGGAGAGCGGCCTGTGAATGCTCCCGTTTCGATAGCTAATGCTCCCGTGTCAGTTAATACTCCTTGACCGTTTAAGATAGTGTCTTCCACTAATTCTGCAGGGGTCAAATTCCAGAAAACGTTTCCGAGGTTTTCTAATCCGATAGTTGCTTTAAGATCGGCGTTTTGTCCTCGTTTACCAAATTCATTCATACAATCGATTTTCAGTTAGCATGCTAACTTATTTTAATGCAAAATTAATGGATTGAATCAATTTTTTGGTGTATTTACGTACTAAATGTTGTTAAAGATTGAATTCATACTAATTCTAAATTAGCTACTAAGCTATGAATCAAATGATAAAGCAATTAACATTCAATAAATGGTGTAATTAATTTGCAAGTGAAATGAGTGCGCGGACTGCTTGAGAAATATTTTCTCTTACCTCAACTATTGAGGCATTCATCATGTAACATGGCGCGGTAACGATGCGGTTAACTTCATCTATTTGAATATCTGTAATTGTTTTTTCAACTACTTGTGCACCAGTTTTTTCCAACCCTTTATTAAAACTGTCAATGGAATAAGGAGATGCTGCTTTTGTTGTGCCAATTGTTAACGAAGGTTCACAATTGGAATCGGCCAATGCTTGTGCGATAACAACGGGACTGACACACAAACCAGCAATTGGTTTTCCAACATTATGCATGTTAACGAGTAACAATTTAACTTCTGGTAAAATGGTTCCATCTGGACCGTTAAATGCCCAATCGGTTAAGTTTTTTGCGTTACCCGATCCGCCTGGAATAATCAATGCATCAATATCAGCTGGTGAAATGGTGTTGATTGCTTGAATGTCACCACGAGCAATGCGTGCCGATTCGACCAACATGTTTCTCGTTTCATTCATTGGTTCTCCTGAAACATGATTGATGACATCGTGTTGATTTTTGTCAATTGAAATACACACATATTCAGCACCTTGCTCCTTGATTGCTAATAATGTTAATACTGATTCGTGAATTTCTGATCCATCATTTACACCACATCCGGAAAGTAAAACGCCTATTTTCATGTTTGAATTATTTTTATTCAAATGTACGTATTCATTTTAAGTTCAAAGTTCACAAAGCTTATAAATTTGAAGTAAATTTAGCACATGAAAAATAGGATCGTTTTCTATGATGGTACATGCGGACTGTGTAGTAGGAGTGTACTTTTTTTGTTACAAAACGAAAAAGACAATTCCTTGCGTTTTTGTGCCTTGCAATCAGAAACTGCACATGAATTTTTCATTGAAAACAACTTAACAATACAATCGTTAGATACCATTATGTATTGGGATGGATCACGTTTTTTCTTCAAGTCAACCGCTGTACTTCGATTAATACCTTTCTTGAAAACGCGTTTTGTTTGGCTCAAAATAGCATGGATTTTCCCTCTTTTTATTCGTGACTTTGTATACGAAATCATAGCAAAAAACCGTAAACGCTTTTTCAAGAATACATGTGCATTGCCAACTGAAGCACAGAAAAACCGCTTTATTTGTTAATAAAAAGTACAAATACTCGGTTAAACAGTTAATTTTCGTGCTGTTTGTTACAGTTACTTTCCTTATTTTTGTTTTTATGAGAATTTCTGCTTCAATATACTCGGATAAAAAAAGAGATTTAGCGACAACAATTGCTGATTTAAATGCACATAATGTGGATCTTCTTCATGTCGATTGTAACGATGATTTACGTGTTTTTGATGATATTCAGCAAATTAGAAAATGGTGTTCGATCCCAATTGACTTGCATATTATCACTAAACACCCTTCCAAGTATTACGATAAGTTGAAAGAAGTTCCTGTCGAATACATTACGTTTCAATTGGAAGATTTGGAAGAGCCATTGGTAATTCCATCAGACATAACAGGAAAGAAAGGATTGGCATTGATAACACCAACGCCCGTTGCAGCATTTGATGCCTACAGTGATTTCGATTTCATTCTCTTTATGGCAACGATTCCTGGCCAAAGTGGTGGAGTTTTTGATGCGGTGAATTTTAAGAAAATACGTGATTTTCAACAAAAATATCCCAACAAATCTGTTCATGTTGACGGTGGTGTGAATGGTGAAGTGTCCTTTATTTTGAGAAACATGGGCGTTCATTCGTCTGTTTCTGGTTCGTTTTTATTCAATGCACCCAGTGTTGGTCATGCGTTGATGGATTTAACAAAACGCACCATTGATTCACATTTCCAAATCAAAGATTTCATGATTCCGTTAGACGAATCACCTTTCATTTACGAAAATCAAGCGGATAACATTCAATTATTCAATGAGATTGAAAAAGGGAAATTAGGATTCGCATTGGTTTTGTCCGAAACACAACAACTAGTTGGATTGGTGTCAAATGCAGATATTCGTAAAGCATTGATTCGTCACCAAGGAGATTTAACCAACACTAGTATCGCTGAACTGATGAATACGCAACCAATTGTTGTGGAAGAAGCGGCAACAGTAAATGATTTGTTGCAATTAATCAAATCTTACACGTTTCCAATTTCTTATTTGCCTGTTGTTGACAAAGCAGGGATAGCTAAGGGAATTATTACATTTGTCAATTTAATAAAAGGAGAATTATAACAAGATGATCATACATTTAAAAAGCACTGTTTCTGTACATCAAGCAGCACAACTTGCAGCAGCAAACAAAGCATTCCACATTGTTTCAGACGAAAAAAATGTCTTGATAACTGGTTCAGGAGTGAAAGAAGTTCCAACTGGTTTACAAGATTTCACAGACGAACATTGGGTATTTGCAAACGACATGCAATTAGCAGCACGTTCGTACCGACCAACAACACGTGAAGTGACGATTGGAAATGTAACTGTTGGTGGAAACACAAAAAACACCATTATCATTTCTGGTCCCTGTTCGGTTGAATCTGAAGAACAAATCAGAGAATCTGCAGCATTGTTAAAAGCTAATGGTTTGACCTCGTTGCGTGGTGGTTGTTACAAACCAAGAACTAGTCCGTACAGTTTCCAAGGAATGGGCTTAGACGGATTAAAGTTGTTGGCTAAAATGCGTGAAGAACACGGATTTACAGTTGTTACAGAAGCGCGTGACGCGACGCATATTGATGAAATCATTGAGCATGCAGATGTGATTCAAGTTGGTGCAAAAGCCATGTACGACCAAGGAATTTTACGTGCTTGTGCGAAAACACAAAAAACAGTGTTGATCAAACGTGGATTTGGAACAACGTTGCAAGAATTTGTGCAAGCAGCTGAATTTGTATTGGCTGGTGGTAATGAAAATGTGTTGTTGTGCGAACGTGGTATCAGAACTTTCGAGACGGGAACACGTTTTACACTTGATTTGTGTGGTGTCGAATGGTTGAAACATTACACGAATTTACCTGTAGTACTTGATCCAAGTCACGCGATGGGTTATGCATACGGAATTGCGGGATTAACACGAGCATGTGTTGCTTTAGGTGTAGATGGCTTGTTAATTGAAGTGCATCCAAATCCGAAAGTAGCGAAATCAGATGCTTCGCAACAATTGAATCACCAAGAATTTGAGGCTTTGTTGAAATCCATTCAACCAATTGCTACAAGTGTTGGATATAGCATCGTTTAATATGTTGTTTCTCGATCAAAACATCAAAGGATTGTGCGCCAAATTTGGTGTCGATTTTTATCAGTTTTTGTCCGATTTCAATGTCGACGGTGTAACAGAATTGTCCATTTTGGATTTGGAGGCCGTTGCTGAAGAATACGAAGTAGATTTTTACGCCTTGTTGTTCAAACCACTTTTTATTTACGATCATTTGCGCGACAAATTGGCTCAAATTAAACTGTTGATTTTGGACGTTGACGGCGTGATGACAGATGCAGGAATGTATTACACTGAGTCGGGTGACCAAATGAAAAAATACAATGCAAAAGACGGAATGGCCATCATGAAAGCGCAAGAAGCTGGTTTGAAAATTGGTATTATTTCTTCTGCATTCACCGATCAAATGGTTGTGAAACGCGCTGAATTATTGAAAATTTCTCATGTTTATGTAGGCAGAGACCAAAAATTAGGTGTACTCGAAAATTGGTGCAACGAATTAGGGATTAGCTTACAGGAAGTTGCAATGATTGGCGACGACATCAACGATTTATCCATCATGGAAAAAGTTGGTTTCACGTGTTGTCCTGTCGATGCAGTACAATTAGTTAAACAACAAGTTGACGTAGTTTTAAAAACCCCAGGAGGTAAAGGAGCAATAAGAGAATTGATCGACAATTTTTTATTACCTGAACCCATAAAGAATTTTTAATCGAAATGAATCAAATTACAGTAGGAATTATCCGTGAAGGAAAAGTTCCGCCAGATAAGCGTGTACCCCTCACGCCAAAACAATGCAAACAAGTCGAGCAGCTTTTTCCACATGTGAAGGTAGTTGTTCAAACAAGTCCTGTTCGTGCATTTACGGACAAACATTTTACCGATGAAGGTGTCGAGATAGTGAGTGATTTAGCGCATTGCGACATCATTATGGGGGTGAAAGAAGTCAATATTTCCGACTTGATTCCCAGTAAAAAATTCTTGTTCTTTTCGCACACATTGAAGAAACAACCGTACAACCGAAATTTGTTGCGCGCTGTATTAGACAAGAAAATTCAATTGATCGATTACGAAGTACTAAAAAACAGTGCCAACAAACGCATTATCGGATTTGGTAGGTACGCTGGTATTGTTGGCGCTTACAATGGATTTAGAGCTTTTGGTTTGAAACATCAATTATACGATTTGAAACAAGCATGTGCCTGTGCTGATCGTGTGGAAATGGAAAACGAATTGAAAAAAGTGACCTTTCCAAAAAACACGAAGATTGTATTGACTGGTTTTGGACGCGTTGGAAATGGTGCACGTGAAATCATGAAATTGGTTCCAATAGAAGAACTTGCACCAGCTGAGTTTTTAGCATACAAGGGAGAAGCAGCAGTTTTCACGCAATTAGAAGTCAACGATTATTTTGAGCGCATCGATGGTACACCCTTCGAAAAACAAACTTTTTATCAAACACCAGAATTGTTTCAATCGGCGTTTCATAAATATGCAGAACATGCTCAGCTTTATATCGCTTGTCATTATTGGAGCAATAAATCGCCTAACATATTAACTAACGAAGCTTTATCCTCGTCGCAATTATCTGTTGTAGCAGACATATCGTGTGATATTGCCGGTCCAATTGCTTGTACGATTCGACCTTCCAAAATCGCGGATCCTATTTTTGGATACGATACGACGACGCAACAGGAAGCGGATTGGATGCAACCAGGTGTTATTGCGGTGATGGCGGTCGATAATTTACCGTGCGAATTACCGCTTGATGCGTCAGAAGATTTTGGTAACGAATTGATAGCTCAGGTTTTCCCAGCATTGTTTGGCGAAGATCCTACTGGAATCATCGAACGCGGTAGTGAAACAGATTTATCGGGTAATTTAACATCAAATTTTGCATATTTGCAGGACTACGTGAATGGATAACTAAATACAAATCAGATGGAAAATCAGATCAAAAAAGGAGACAAAAAAGTAATACGCGGTTGGATCATGTACGATTGGGCCAATTCAGTGTACAATTTGGTCATTTCTTCGGCGATTTTCCCGATTTTTTACGATACGGTAACTACTAAATATTACAAAACGCAACACTACGGCGTAACGTGGGAAAATGCGGATTCAGTGACTTTGAAAGCTGGTGAAGTGGTTACAGTAGATTTCTTCGGATGGCAATTATCCAATTCCGCATTGATGAGTTTTGTGTTGTCTGCATCTTTTTTAGTTGTTTCGTTCATGTCGCCTTTGTTATCGGGCGTTGCTGATTACCGAGGAAACAAAAAACGCTTTTTGCAATTCTTCTGTTACATGGGCGCATTGGCTTCAATGTCTTTATTCTTTTTTGCCGATTTATTGAAGATTGGCTTGATCGAAATTGGCTTATTGTCCTTGTTCATTGCCAGCATTGGATTTTGGAACAGTTTGGTGTTTTACAACTCTTATTTACCGGAGATTGCTGAAATAAAGAACCACGATAAATTATCAGCTAAAGGTTTTTCGATGGGTTACATTGGAAGTATGACCTTGTTGATCATTTGTTTGGTCTTGATGAAAGTCTTTCACGTTCCAGCTGCGTATTGTTTTGTGATAGTTGGCTTGTGGTGGATTTCCTTTTCACAATTGACTTACCGCGTTTTACCCAACACCACTTCAGTACGTATCAAAGAGAAAGGGTATATCTGGAAAGGTTTCAAGGAGTTGAAAAAGGTATTTGTCGAATTCCAACAAACGCATCGTTTGAAGCGTTATTTGACCGCTTTTTTCTTTTTCAATACAGGTGTTCAAACCGTGATGTTGATGGCAACTTATTTTGCCAAAAAAGAAATTGCTTGGCCAATCAAAGATGGAAAAGTGGATGATAGCGGTTTGATCATTGCTATTTTGTTGATTCAGTTATTGGGAGCAGGAGGAGCGTTTGTGATGTCAAAAATCTCATTAAAAATTGGCAACATCAAAACCTTGATTATCTCGATTTTCATTTGGATCATCATTTGCGGAATGGCATTTGTGATTGAAACACCAACGGAATTTTATTTATTGGCTGCAGCAGTTGGTTTGGTAATGGGCGGCGTTCAAGCCATTGCGCGTTCTACCTATTCCAAGTATTTACCAGAAACTGAGGACCACGCTAGTTATTTCTCCTTTTACGATGCTTCCGAAAAGATTGGTATTGTTCTAGGAACGCTATTCTTTGGTTTGATGGAAATTGCCTTCAACGACATGCGCTTCTCGGTTGTTTCCGTTGCAACTTTCTTTGTCTTGGGCTTGTTGTTCTTGTTACGCGTTCC
>ERZ650308.403-NODE-403-length-23201-cov-4.196017_pt1 | contig 23201 bp, 8 predicted proteins | sample MGYA00376244_ERZ650308 | MGnify/ENA primary metagenome ERZ650308 (study PRJEB26733, sample SAMN07839295) | wastewater metagenome | biome: small river; feature: stream; material: water | place: USA: North Carolina | collected 2016-04-26 ... | reverse complement strand
AACAAGTTTTTCTCAAACTCCTTTTCAAGGAGGAATTTATAACAATACAACTTGGACATTGGCCAACAGTCCTTATGTATTGACAGGGTCTGTCGTAGTGTTTCCTGGCAAAACCTTAACGATTGAGCCAGGGGTTGAAATCAAAGTAACAGCAGATAATACGTTCAATACTGGAAATATGTTGTATTTGGAAGTAAGAGGTTCACTCGTAGCTCAAGGAACTCAAAATTACCCTATTAAATTTACATCAACACAAGCGAATCCTTCATCTTACAATTGGTTAGGTATAAAAATTATGGGTTCTCAGGGGGGCACTTTTTCAATGGACCATTTTGAGTTAACTAATTCGTTTTATGGCTTGCACAATGATGTTGCAGAAATCGGAGTAACGCATACATTCAATGATTGTATTTTTAAAGACAATAATTATGCATTACAATTAAATGCAAACAATGTATATAATTATTGCACATTTCATCGAAACGGAATTGGACAAGCTGCACAATATATATATGGAGGTTTGACTGCTTCTAATTGTGTTTTTAACAACAATATTTGTGCGTTTACATGGGTCTATTCACCTGTAAATGTTACAAATTGCATTTTCAATGGTAATACAAATACTATTAATGGTATTTCTGGTAATCTAACGAATTGTACTTTTGATAATAATACGAATGGGATGTACGGTTGTTCCGATTTAATCATTGATAATTGTACGTTTACAAATAACGAAGTAGCCATTAATGAATTATCATATGGTTTAGTTAAGAATTCATACTTTAATGGAAATGATTTGGCACTGTTAATTACCCAAAACACGTCAGTCATAGATAATTTAATTGAAGCAAATGGAGTAGGGATTCGTGTAAATGGGACCAATCCTAACTCTACGTTTATCAACAATAACTCAATTTGTTTTAATACACAATACAACATCGAAAACGGGACCAATCAAAATTTTTCTGTTGCTTTGAATTGTTTTTGTAGTGGAGATTCTACTGTGGTTGAAGATTTGATATTGGATGGCTATGACAACATTACACGTGGTTTAGTAAATTATGCATTGTATGACGATTCATGCAACGTGATGCAAGCTTTCATCCAAAAAATTAATTTAGGAGAAAATTATAACCTTTCAACAGGTAACCTTGAATCAGAAGATTTTAGCTTGCAACAAGTAGGTGATGATTTAATTATTTTTTCCACAAAAGATGTTACTATAAAATTATTTGATTTGATGGGCAAAATCATTGAAAAGGTATATTTTGTAAATGGAATGGCTAAAATAGATGTAAGTGATTTAAATACTGGTATTTATATTTTATCTACGAATGAAAATTCAGCTCAAAAATGGTATAAAAAATAAACTATTTTTTATACCTATATAAACTTATTGCTATTGAAGATATTTCGGCGTTTACTTTAGTATCTCCATTCCAAACATAAGTTATTATATTTGATAAGTTGGATGGTAATTGAAATTTAAAACTCATTTTCCTTGGAGTTTCGTACAAATAGTTTCCTATAAATTCTGTGTTATAAAATGAACCATCTTCATTTGCGACGACAAGTCGGATGTCCTTATTGCCATTTTTAGCTCCAATCGATAATTCGATGATTGCATAATTAGCTTGTTTTATATTTTTTGTTATAATGGAATTTGAATAGGGTTGCTGTTCTGAAATTATACTTTTTGTATCATTTTTAAAACATGAAATGAAATGCATATTAGTTGTTTTGATTGCGATAGGTGCATCTTTTTTTAGTTGTAAAAAATGTGACCAATAACTTTTTTCAGTGGTTAGTCCTCCTTTTAGTATTCCTTCAGAAATCTGATAACTTTGTATAATATTAAGTACTGAAAAAAGTAGAATTATAAAGAAAAGTAGAATTGGGTTTAAATATTTTTGAGAAAAAAGAGCAAATCCAACGGTTATAAATGGTAAATATTCGATCATAGTTCGCTGACCAAATCCTGAACCATAAGTCCAGCACCACCATGAAGAAAGAATATATACAATGAATGCAATTGGTAAAAAATATTGTAATACTGTTTTTTTTGAGTAAGAGTAAAAATAAATTATCCCTCCCAAAAAAGCTATAAAGCTTAGAGGATTCCATAAAAACCAACCTTTTTGATAAGAAAATAAAAAATCAACTAAATGAGGATGTTTAAAGTCAAAGCCTTCTTTACCATAAGAATAAACAATCCAGAAATCACTTTGCCATTTCCACAGGAAAAGCGGCACTGATAAAATTAAAAGGCTAATAAAAATAAAAGGGGCTAACTTTAAAATTGACTTTTTAGTAAGTAAAAAAACTTCGTTTATTTTTCGCCCATTCAACGTTAATAGTAAAGGAAAAAAAGATAACATGATGGCATTTGTAGGTCGCGTAATTACAATAACAGCAAATATGATACTTGTCCATCCTAAAAAATTCAAACGTGTTGTTTTAATCCATTTATCGATTAACCAAAGTAGTAAACTACTTAAAAAAAAACTGTGAATGTGGCTCACAGTGTGATCATAAACAAGATAATGCCAAACATTTGTGCCAAATAAAATTAAACTTAGAACCATTACTCGATTAAAAGTATTAATAGAATAATTTTTCAAAGTTGCGTTTAATAAATAGATACCCAGGAAAAAATAAAAAACATGTGAGATCGCAATACCCCATTGGAATGGAATGGAATAACCATCAGTCGCAAATCCAAAAATGAAAGAGATCAAATAGCTAAGCGCAAAAAAAGGAGCATAAAGTAAACTTAATCCCGGAAAAGTTTTATTGACACATTTTCCATTTTTTTGTTTGGTTGTAAAATCTTTAAATTGAGAATTATCTTGCGGGTAATACTTTTTTTCAATATGTTTCGTAAAATTATATGTTGGATCATTGTAAATAAACAGTGCCGGTAAGTATGCGTAATAAGCTTTTGCATCACCATTAATTGATCGGTAATATCGATCGTCAATGGATCTAACAGAAAACAATTTGAATAAGACAATGCTAATTCCAATCAGCAGTAAAAAACGTGTTGTTAACTTCATTTTTTTAGTCAAATGAATGATTTAATTGATTATTTATTTAATTCAACAAATTAAAATTAATTTATAAAATTAAGTTAAATTTGTTATCACTTATGATATTAAAAAAATTATCCATTATTATTCCTGCTTTTAACGAAGGTAAAACGATCCAACAAGTTTTGCAAAATCTTGTTGATTTAAAGTTAAATGATGGCATTGAAAAAGAGTTGCTTGTAATTAATGATTTTTCTTCAGATAATACTTCATTTTTAATTGATCAGTTTATTTCTGAAAATAAAAATAGTGAAATTCAATTGTTTAATCAATTAGAGAATAAAGGAAAAGGAGCAGCAATTCATAAAGGAATTGAAATGGCAACAGGAGACTACATCGTTATTCAAGATGCCGATTTAGAGTTGAACCCAACAGATATAAATCGTTTGTTAGATTGTTTAATTTCAGGAAAATCGTCTGTGGTTTATGGATCACGTTTTTTAACGAATAATCATAAAAACACAAATTTTGTATGGCATATTTTAGGAAATGGATTTTTAACTAAGTTATCGAACTTATTTACAGGTTTTAGGTTAACAGACATGATGACTTGCTATAAATTAATTCCATCTGAAGTTTTAAAAAGTATGCACTTAAAAGAGATGCGTTTTGGATTTGAACCAGAAGTTACCTTAAAGTTATCTAAAATAAATAATCTTACAATCCAAGAAGTGCCAATTTCATATGATGCCAGAAGTAAGACAGAAGGTAAAAAAATCAGTGCAAAAGACGGATTTCGTGTCATTTATTGTATTTTAAAATATAAATTTTCGAATTAGATTATTATCTTAACTATTACTTATTATCAAATATAATAAGGATATAGGTAAGAAAAACATTTATCTTTTTATTACATTTGCCCTCAATTCAGCTAATGGTAATATTCGGTTTATCCATAAAGTTGTTTAATAGATCTTATGAGTATAGAAAAAGAAATCAGTTCAAGAAGCAATGGAGCTTGTGAACTATGTGGTTCAACAAATGACTTAAAAGCATTAGAAGTTGCTCCAATTCAAAACAACGGTAGAGTAGATGATTTCGTCCATGTTTGTTCAACTTGTTCTGAACAGATTTCAAATCCCGACAAGATGGATGCGAATCATTGGCGTTGTCTAAATGATAGTATGTGGAGTGAAACCCCAGCTGTTCAGGTAATTGCTTGGCGCATGTTGAATCGTTTAAAATCAGAAGGTTGGCCACAAGATTTATTAGATATGCTTTATCTTGATGAAGAAACGTTGTCATGGGCAAAGGCAACTGGAGAAGGTGAAAGTGATGAAGAAGTTGAATTCCACAAAGATTGCAATGGCGTTCGCATCAATACTGGAGACACAGTAGTTTTGATCAAAGATTTAACAGTTAAAGGAGGAGGATTCACAGCAAAAAGAGGTACAGCAGTTCGCAATGTTTCTCTGGATCATACAAATCCAACATTTATAGAAGGTAAAGTAAACGGTCAAACGATTGTTATTATTACAGAATACGTAAAGAAATCTTAGTTTATTTTTAACTTAAATACGTTTATAAACGTCTAATAGTGAGTGCTTTTTTGTTTTTACTTGAAATTGCTCTATATTTGTCTATCAATTTGAAATTCCTTTTGTAAGGATTTACAAAATTTAAACGTATGAATATTTACCATAATACTAAGCTTACTAAGCTTAAATTGTTGTTTTTACTTTCTTTGTTAACATCAATTAGTGCTTTCTCACAAACGCCTGTTGCTAATTTTTCAACCAATCCTTCGTACACTGGATCTTCAATGACCGTATGTCAAGGCCAAACGGTTGTATTTACAAGTACTTCAACCAATACTTTGGGTGGTGCAACGTATACATGGAGTTTTGGACCAGGTTCTACACCTGCAAATGCATCAACGCCTTCAGTATCAGTGTTGTTTAACACGGTTGTAACTAATCAAGTTATTTCTTTAACAGTCAACAACAACAATGGATCAAATGCTTCAACTAAAACAATTCAAATTACAGTTTTAGCTTCTCCAAATCCTTTATTGACTTTAGTTTCATCAGGTTCAGGTTTCAGTACTTCAACCCAAGCTGGAACAACGGTATTTAAAAATTGTAGTTCATCTGGAAGTTTACCTTTTATCTTCAATTCAAATTATACAAATGTCGTTTCTCAAACGTTCAATTGGGGAGATGCTTCTGCATCATCAAATCAAACGAATTTAGTAGGGACACAAATTTCGCATACGTATCCAGTAGGGCAATTTACTTTAACACATACAGTTACATTATCTTCTGGTTGTTCAAAAACGAAAACATACATTGTTTTTAATGGAAATGCTCCTGTTGTAACTGTTTCAAGTTCATCGCAATCTACTTGTACACCTGCACTTTACAGTTTAGATATTTTAGCAAACGATGTACCAATTAACTATACTGTGAATTTTTCTGATGGAACACCATCTGTAAATTTTACAACCTTAAATGATACGTTAATTCCACATACTTTTTTACTATCATCATGTGGAGTTGATTTCACATACTCTCCATTATTTCCTCCAATCCAGAATGCTTTTTCAGCCACGGTTGTTGCGCAAAATTTATGTTCATCAAATGGATTCCCAACAATTTTTAATATAGGGCCAATCACTATTTCAAATGGTTCTTACGCAGATTTTTCATTTACACCACCTTCACCAAGTTGTGTGTTAGATCCAGTAACGTTTTCTAATTTATCAACGTCTGGAGCAAATATTTCTGCAACGGGTTGTGATACATCGTATTCATTTTATTGGAAAATTGTTCAACCTACAGGTTATTCAATAACTTCAGGCTCATTGGGTTCAAATAACGGTTTTGTTGGTTCAAATTATGATTATACACAATGGACAAATGGTTCAGAAGATTTAGAAGTTACTTTTTCATCACCTGGTACATACAATGTTTGGATTTATACAGCAAACTTTTGTGGTATAGATTCAATCATGAAAACTGTTGTAATAAAACCAACGGCAACAGTCAGTTTATCAGGTTCAACTCAATCTATTTGTAGTGGAGCAACAACAGCACCATTTACAATCAATGCTACACAACCTGGTTATACCATTACTTGGAATATAACAGATACTTCAAATGTATCAGGAATTACTTCGATGTCTGGATCGGGAGTAAGTCCATTGCAATTTAGTGGTTTAACCTTAAACGCACTGAATAACCAACAAGGTGTCGTAGAAGTTAGTGTATCCGTTGCTTGTTCAAATCAAGCACCAGTAATCTATATGATATATGTAAATCCTCAAGGAACAATAACAGCAACACCAATTTCAGATTTATTGTGTAGTGGGGAGACGACAGGAATTAATTTAACGAGCAATATAGCAGGAGCCACATTTTCATGGACTACAGCAGGTGCTGCAGCAATTGGTGGAGAATCAAATGGTTCTGGTTCAACTATTGCACAAACATTAACCAATACAGGAACCTCTACACAAGCGATGAATTATGTAATTTCCATTAACAACGTTACTTGTCCTGGACCTTCTGTAACAGCTGTAATGAACGTTCAACCTCCATTAACAATCACTACTAATCCAGATATTGCTGTTTGTCCAAATGGAACAATTGCACCTATTGCAACTACCTCAACACCAGCTGGAGCAACAATTACATGGACAAATTCAAACACTGCGATTGGTTTATCAGCAAATGGAACAGGGCAGATCAATCCATGGAACGCTCCTTCAAATACTACTGGAAGTTCAATCAATGGAATAATTATTGTTTCTGCAGCATTAAATGGTTGTCCAGCTGTAAAAGACACATTTAATGTTGTAGTAAATACAACTCCAACGATTCAATTGGCATTAAATCCAACGACTGGTTTGGATTGTATCAATACTTCTTGTCAAATAAATGGAGTTGTTTCTCCAACAACTACTTCAGTTAGTTGGTCTGGACCTTCAATTACCAGTGGCGGAACAACTTTAACACCAACAATTGGAGCTGCAGGCACATACAATGTTACTTTAACTGATCCAGTTACTGGATGTACAGGTTCAGGTTCAATCAATGTTGATGCACCCACTCAATTGACAATTACATCGCTTGCAATTGAACCAGTAACTTGCCACAATGGATCTGATGCATCTATTACCGTAAATACAGATAATCCAGTTTCAAATTTAGATTTTGTTTGGTCTCCTTCGGTTTCAACTTCAAATTTAGCGAATAACTTGGCTGCTGGTACTTATAGTGTAAGTATTACAAATGAGGACAATTGTCAAGCTGACACGACAGTATCTTTTTTAAATCCAGCACCATTAGACATTCAAATGACAGGTTCAGTTGATTCTGAATGTGGTGAAGAGAATGGACAGATTAGTGTATTAGTTTCTGGAGGAAATGGTGGAGGATCATACACATGGCCAGCTACTGGAGCAACAGGGAATGTTTTAACAAATGTTGATGCTGGATCATATACAGTAAATTATACAGATGGTCTTGGATGTTCTATTTCTGGCACATACTCAATTGGATGTGTTCCTTTGATTCCAGTTATTCCAACACAATTTATTTCGCCAAATAATGATGGAAAAAATGATAAGTGGATAATCAATAATTTATACAAATACCCAGACAATAAAGTGACAATCTTAAATCGTTATGGAAATGTTGTATTTGAAGCAGAACCTTATAACAACGATTGGGATGGAACGTATCAACAAAATGGAACAGTAGTAGGACCTCTTCCAGCGGCAACGTACTTCTACATAATTGACACGAAGAAAAAATCACAAGATCCATTCAAAGGATATATTGAAATTCAACCTTAAATTTTACCGATGAAAAAAAGTATTGTTTTTATATATTTACTAGTAAGTTCGATTGGATTTGCGCAGCAAGACCCAATGGCGTCTATGTATTTTTTCAATCCGCTTCAATTTAATGCAGGTTATGCAGGAAGTAGAGAAAGCTTCAATGTCACTTCCGTTACTCGTAAACAATGGGTTGGATTTGAAGGAGCCCCAACAACGCAATTTGTTTCTATTCACACTCCAATTGCAAGAAAAAGAATTGGAATTGGTGCAACAATTAATTACGATAAAATTGGTTCACGTTCTGCGTTCAATGCCAGTGCAAATTTTGCATACCACATGCAATTAAATAAAAATAACTTGAAGTTATCTTTTGGTGCTTCAGCTGGTTTGTTCCAAAATCAATATAATTTCAATGATTTATCAGTCGTTGACCCAACGGATCCAAATATTTCGAATAGTTATTCAAGTATAACTCCTAATTTTGGATTTGGGTTGTATTTATACAACAAACGATTCTATGCAGGTTTGTCTTCACCACACTTATTAAAGAAATCAATTGATAATAATACGGGTAATTCATTTACACAACAACATTTATTTTTAGCAGTTGGATATGTTCATCCTTTAAACAGTGTGATTGATTTAAAACCATCTGTTTTAGTTCGATACACAAGCAACACTCCAATTACTGCTGACATCAATGTTTCAGCCTTCTTTTATAAAAAATTCTGGACAGGTGTTATGTACAGAATGAATGAATCTGTAGGCGTTAATGTTGGCATCCAACTTGTTCCATCTTTAATGTTAGGTTATTCATACGATTTCCCAGTTAATCAATTAATTATGAATCAATGGGGAAGTCATGAGTTTGCATTAATTTTTGACTTTAAAAACAGTAAAAGTACGTTCATTAGTCCAAGATATTTCTAAACACTTAAACGTATAAAATAAATACATATGAAACATTATTTATCTATCATAACATTATTCGTTGTCTTAACAGCAAATAGTCAAAGTTATAAAGCTACATACGCGACAGAATTATCCAATCGATTAAATTTTGTGGAAGCATATCCTGTTTGGCTAGAATTATCGAATGATTTTTTACAAAAAAAGAAAGGTAATTGGGATTATTTGAGAAAAACTGCTGAAGCTGCGCGTCAAAGTGAACATTTTGAAGATGCGTTAAAATGGAATAATCTTTTAATTGAAAATCAACAAGGAAATGAAGAAGATTACTTGCAAACCATCGAGTTAAACTGTTTGTTAAATCGCCATTCACAAATTGTATCAATTATAGATGCGGCATTGATTAAATTCCCTAACAGCACTAAATTAGCAGATTGGAAAAAAAATGCTCCTATAATTATTGAGCAAATCAATGAAAAGAGTGAATACAAAGTAGAATTATTCAGTAAAAACAAAAGTGGTGAAGAATTTGCAGCGTATCCATTTCGTCAAGGGTTAATTTATGTTTCGAATCAATTTGACAATGGTTTTGCCAATCGTTTTTATGGGCGAACAGGTCAATATTTCACTGATTTAATCTACATTGAAAATTTAAAAAGTTATGAAGAGGAACTTTCAAAGAAAAAGACATCATTGTTTAAAGATGTTTCTTGGGACGGTATCAAACGAACCAATCCACATGATGGACCGATTTCATTTTCATCTGATTTAACGCGTGCTTATATCACAACCAATCAAACAGTTGAAGATAAAGTAAATTCAGTTAAATTTTCACGTTTACAATTAAAAATGTATGTGAAACGTCAAACAGGTTGGATTGAAAAAGATGTTTTTCCGTTTAATTCAGAAAAATATTCAACAGGACATGCAGTTGAAGACACCTCTGGCGCCATTATCTTTGCATCGGATCGTCCAGGTGGCTTTGGAGGAGTTGATTTATACAAAACTACGTTTATCGATGGAGAATGGACGGCACCTGTCAATTTAGGTCCAACAATCAACACGGCGAAAGATGAATTATTCCCCTATATTTCTTCTACTGGTGTATTGTATTTTGCATCTAATGGATGGCCAGGAATGGGTGGTTTGGATGTTTTTTATTCAGAAAATATGCAACAAAACCCTATTCATTTGGGTTCACCAATAAATTCACCAGCAGATGATTTTGGATTTAACGTAAATGAAGAAACTGGAAAAGGATTTTTGTCTTCAAATAGAAATGAATGGAAAGATCAAATTTTTTCAATTTCTAAACCTGTTGTTAACATTGACTTATTGGTTAAATTACAAAATTGTAATGGTAAAGCATTGCGTTCTTATTCTGTTTTGATTCGTGATTTAACTTCAAAATCTTCTGTTGTTTATCGTACTAATGAAGCTGGACAATATGCATTTAAACCAAAGTTTGAACACAATTACAACATTGTATTCCAAGGAAATGCATTGTTTGGAGCTGATTCAATTTATTTTGAAGCTAAAGAAGACGGAAAGTTCACAAAGACATTGCAATTAGGGTTTAAAGAAACGGTTACTACTATTCGAGTAAGCGATTTAAAAAATAAACCTTTAGGTGGTGTTATGTTGAATCTTAAATTGAAAAATGGTAAAACCATTAAAAAAATCACTGCTAAAGATGGAACATATACTTGGGTAAATGAAGGTGCATCAAAAGTAGAATCCTATTCTGCAAATTTGATCAATTATCAAGATTTACCAATGGTAAAAATGGCTGCAACTGAAACTAGTGGGTGTATCGATACGATTGCCATACCTGTTAAAATGACACCAATTCAACGCAAAGATTTTATTAATTTGGATTTGATATTGTATGCTTATAATAAATTTGAATTACGTCCAGAAAGTAAATTGGAGTTGGATAAATTGGTACGTTACATGAAGGAACGTCCAGACATCCGAGTTGAACTTTCTTCTCACACGGATAGTAGAGGAGTTGCAATATACAACTTGGATTTATCAAATAATCGTTCAAAAAGTTGTGTAGATTATATTATAAGTAAAGGTATCGAATCAACACGAATTATTGCAATGGGTTATGGTGAATCTCAATTGATTAATAAATGTGCAGATGATGTTCCATGTACAGAAATTGAACACCAACAAAATCGTAGAACGGAGTTGAAATTATTATTGCCTACTACAGCTGAATAATTAAACATAAAATTTATAAAAAAGGTGATTGAAAAATCACCTTTTTTGTTTTAAAAAATATGTATTTTCGAAAAATGATAAAAAGATTTGTTTTCCTATTTGTTGTGTTAAATACATTCGTTGGTGTATACGCTCAAAAAGATTCCATTCCTGAAAAACTAACGTGGTTTGCAGATGCAAAGTTGGGAATTTTTATTCATTGGGGAATTTACGTGGTTGAAGGTACTTCAGAGAGTTGGAGTTTTCATAATCGAACAACAACTTATCCTTTTTACATGTCTCAATTAAAGGGATTTACTGCAAAAAATTACCAGCCATCTAAATGGGCGCAAATTATTAAAGAATCGGGGGCGAAATATTGTGTAATAACGACCCAACATCACGACGGTGTTGCACTTTGGGACACAAAACAAGTAACACCCAACACACCCTATTCTTTATCTAAAGATGAGGTCTTAAAGAATCAAAAACCACTCTGGAATGTAAAAAAACCGTTAAGTACCATATATCAAACACCAGCAAATAGAGATTTGATTTCTCCATTTGTTGAAGCATTAAGAACTGAGAACATTAAATTTGGTGCTTATTATTCATTATTGGATTGGTCACACAATGATTACAATGGTTTTTTCAAAGATCAAAGTCGTTATAAAATTGCAGATGACTCCATTCGGTGGAATCGTTTTTTAACATTTATGCATAATCAAATAACTGAAATTAATACTACATTTAAACCTGATTTATACTGGTTTGATGGCGATTGGGAGCATACAGAAGCAGAATGGAAAGCACCTAAAATTCAACAATTGATTACGACTACTAACCCAAATGCAATTATTAACGGACGATTAAAATCATTTGGTGATTATGATACGCCTGAACAAAACATGCCAGTAGTAAGACCCAAATCTAAAGTATGGGAATTGTGTTTAACTAGTAATGATAATTGGGGGTATCGGCCTTCAGATAAAAACCTGAAAACGTGTAATGAAGTACTACAAATTTTCACTGAATGCATAGGTAGTGGTGGAAATTTATTGTTGGATATTGGTCCTAAAGAAGACGGAACAATTCCAGAAGAGCAAGTAAATTTATTGAAGGAAATCGGTCGTTGGACAAATAAACATAAAGAGGCAATTTTTGAAACAAGAGCAGGTTTACCGTATGGACATTTTCATGGCCCAAGTACCCTTTCCAAAGATTCAACTAGCGTGTATTTATTCTTGACTTCAATTTCAAAAGAATTAGATACGACTGATAAATATATTACAGAAGGTGAATTGAATGAGTTAAAAAAGGGAGCCATTATTTTAACTCAAACACCTAAAATCAGATTGCAATTAAAAGGTTTAATGAGTGAAATTGAATCTATAGAAATCATAGGTTCCTCTGAAAAAATCCCATACAAAATTGTAGGGAAAATAGATTGGAGTTACGTTCCTGGAACTGTATACATGGATGTGCCTTACGATCATTTAGACCCTGAAATTAGTGTTGTAAAAATAAAATTAAAATCACCGTTGAAATTGTATAGAGGCGTTGGTGGATTTCATTAAATTAGTATGTATAAAATTATTACTTGTTGTTTTTTAATTGTTCAGTTTATTGGTTTTAGCCAAGAACACGATAAACAAACGTATTTTCAACCAACAGATTCTCTTGTTATACAAAAGTTAAAACAATGGCAAGATTATAAATTTGGATTATTGATGCATTGGGCGCCTTCAGCCCAGTGGGGAGTTGTTGAAAGCTGGAGCATATGTCCTGAAGATGAAGATTGGTGTACCCGCAGAGGCCCATTTTCAAACGATTACTCAGCCTATGTAAAAGCATATGAAAATTTGCAAACAACCTTTAATCCGATCAAATTTAATCCTGAAAAATGGGCGAAGGCGGCTAAATATGCTGGTATGAAATACCTTGTTTTCACAACAAAACACCACGATGGTTTTTCGATGTTTGACAGTCAATTTACAGATTACAAGGTAACCGATTCAAAAACACCTTTTTCGAAACATCCAAAAGCAGATATTACAAAAGAAATTTTCACTGCTTTTCGCAATGAAGGCATGTGGGTAGGGGCTTATTTTAGTAAGCCAGATTGGCATTGTGATGATTATTGGTGGCCTAAATTTCCTACCTATGACAGAAATCCAAACTATGATTTGAACCGTTATCCAGAAAAATGGAATTCCTATAAAACATTCACCCACAATCAACTCAATGAATTAATGACAAATTATGGTAAAGTTGATATATTGTGGTTAGATGGTGGGTGGGTGCAGCCAATTACTGCTACATCTCCACGTTGGGGCTACAAGCCTGTTCATCAAGACATTGAAATGGATTTAATTGCAACCAATGCGCGCAAAACACAACCAGGATTAATCGTTGTAGATCGAGCAGTTGAAGGCTCAAATCAAAATTATTTAACTCCCGAACAAAAAATACCTGATTCTCCGTTGCCATATCCTTGGGAATCGTGCATGACAATGGGAACAAGCTGGAGTCATGTAAAGAATGAAACCTATAAAAGTTCGTTTGATTTGATAAAAACTTTGTGTTTAATTGTGTCACGTGGCGGTAATTTATTATTGAATATTGGCCCTGATGAAACTGGTGAATGGGACTCAACAGCCTATCTTCGCTTAAAAGAAATAGGGGATTGGATGCAAATTAATCAAGACGCAATTTATGGGACAAAGCCAATTTTTCCCTATGAATTTAAAGTTGATGAAACGAATCGTTTTGTTTTCACCGAGGCAAAAAATGGAGCGGTTTATGCGATTCTTATTTGTGAAAAAAATAGCAATACTTCAATAACATTAGATCTTTCTATGTTTAAAAAGCAATTTCATCAACTTGTTTCACTTTCAGATAAAAAAGCAATTCAAAAAATTGCAAAAAACACCAAAACTATAACACTTAAAAAAAGGAATTTTTTTGGTTCAAATTGTTATGTATTTAAACTTCTAGAATAAAGATTTTTTAGCTGTAAATCCGTTGAAATAAAGAATAAAGCAACCTTCTACCTAAAAACACGTATAATAGTAAACTATTAATGGTTTTATAACATTTATAACTAAAATTGGTTGTAAATTTGCTTACCTTTTTATTACAATATGACTAAACTTTTCAAGAGTATTGCACTTTTTGCATTTTTAATGACCAATTTTTTTGGTTTTGGGCAATTAGACGCTTCTTTTTTTACGAACCCTAATATTTCAAATGGACAAATAAATGTTTGTCAGGGTTCGACCGTTATGTTTACTATGAGTCCTGCTTCTCAAACTAATATTACTTCATTAACGACGATTGCTTGGACTTTTACGGGTGCTAATATTCCAACATCCAATTCACAAGGCCCTTTACCAGTTGTTTTCAACACAAATGGAACAGCAACTTTAATATTAACAGAAGGTTCAGATGCAGATACAATGGTTGTTGCAGTGAATGTATCTTCTCCGCCCTTTACTCCTACATTATCTTTATCATCTTCTTCAACAAATTTCACAACAAGTGTTATTAATGGTATAACAGTTTTTAAAAATTGCAGCAGTATTAATTACATGCTTAATTTAGATTTAAATCAGTTGCTGAATTGTTCAAATGTAAGTTCAATCAATATCAATTGGGGAATTGGAAGCCCTCAAAATTTTTCTTGTGCAACCATTCCTACTTCTGTTAGTAGAAATTATGTAGGGCCAGGTAATTATTTTATTACTTTCAGAGTTAATTTTTTAAACGGTTGTTCTTATTATGGATATTACCAAGTTCAGATAGGTAACGGTCAAATAAATTTATCTACTAGTGCATCCAATTTTGCTTGTTCACCCGGTGTTTATCCCCTTTCATTCGATGCTCAATTTCCTGGAAACACCTATTCTATTGATTGGGGAGATAATACAACTACAACATATTCTTATCCAGACTTACCAATTTCTCCTTTAACAATTGACCATACCTATTTGCCTTCAACATGTACTGGAAGCACTCCAGGAGGCTATCCAATTCAAATTACTTCAACGAATGCATGTGGACCTTCGACATCTTCACCGGCGCCCATCTATATTAGTAATGCCCCAACACCTCAAATTACACAGTCAATTCCTGATAATACTGTTTGTGTTGGAACAACCATGACATTTACAGATAGTTCAATACCTGGAATTTATATAAGTTCTACAACATCGTGTACAAATACATATAATAGATATTGGTTTACATCAGCAATTAATGCACCAAATACATTAAGTGGAACATTGGGAACATACGGAAGCGACGGTTCTGCAGCATTAACAATTGCCTTTAATCAACCTGGAACATATTCTGTTTCTCTCGTTGTTTATAATAATTCTTGTGAACCAGATACTATTACGAAGACAATATGTGTTGTGCCACCTGTAGACGCGGCGTTTACAATGCCATCATCTTTGTTTTGTGCACCTTATTCATTTACTCCTGTAAATGCATCATCAACTCCAACATGTAATATTTCAAATGCATATACCTGGACAATTACAGCAACTAACCCTCAGAATTGTACTACAAATGGCGGACCAAGTTCAACCCCTTCAACTAGTACATTACAAAATCCAAGTTTTACTTTTAATGGTCCTGGAGTATATGCTGTAAAGTTAAAATTAAATTTAAGTCCTTCAGTATATGGCGCACAATGTGCAGCTGATTCAATGATTCAAACCATAACAATCAAAGACAAGCCAACAATTACTTTACCATTAAAAAATCCAATATGTTTAGGTTCTTCCTTTACTCCAACATCAACTGCAATAGCTTGTTATGGTGAACAAGCGTTGACTTATGATTGGAATTTTAATCCAAATAATACTGTAGCTGCAGGAAATATTCCAACACCTTCGAGTTTTACAAGTTTACTTTCTGGAAGTGTTTTGTACCCAAATTATGGAACTTTTCCGTATTCATTTTCTGCAACCAATGAATGTGGGACAACAACAGCTATTCAAAATATAACTGTGCAACAACCTGTGATAGTAACACCAGGAACCTATGGCGCAACGTGTAAAAACTCTTCAATTGTTCTAGCTGGCTCTGTTACTGGTTCTGTAACTACTGGAACTTGGACTGCTTTACCTACTGGAGGTTCATTTTCTCCAAATGCAACAACGTTAACTGCAACGTATACACCACCGCCAAATTATGTTGGAAATGTTACACTTACATTAACATCAGGAACACCTCCATCTCCTTGTCCTGTAGTTCAAAGCACAACGACTTTAACCTTTGAAAATGATGCAATTTCTACACCTGGATCTTATCCAAATGGAATTTGTATGAACGGTTCGATTCAGTTGAATGGAACCGTTGGTGGTGCAGCGAGTAGTGGAACTTGGACAGCAAATGTTGCTGGCGGTTCGTTTACACCGAATGCAACAACTTTAAATGCAACGTATGCTCCACCAGCTAACTATGTTGGAAATATTATTCTTACTTTAACTACCAATGATCCGGCAGGACCTTGTTTGCCTGCAACAAATTCAGTTACAGTAGTTGTAAAGCCTTTACCAACAGCATCGATCACACCAGATTTAGCAACAATTTGTTCTGGCGGCTCAAAGACATTTAATTTAACGTCTACTTTATCTCCTACAAATTATGCTTGGTCTATCATTCCTCCTTTACCTTCAGGAATTACAGCTACAACCTCTGGAAATGTTACATCACCATCAACAAGTTTTAACGTAACAGTTTCAAATTCATCAAATGCAACTCAGACAATTTATTATGTTGTTACACCAACTTCAAATGGTTGCGCGGGAATTAAAGACACAGCATCTTTAACCATTCAACCTGTTGTAACAGTTCAAGGATTGTCACCTATTACAGTTTGTCCGGGGGAATTAATCGCGCCAGCTGTATTTACTAGTAATCCTTCAGGCGCTACTTTTGTTTGGGCTAATTCGAATTCGTCAATTGGTATAGGAGTATCAGGTGTAGGAAATATGGCATCATGGAATGCGCCTACAAATACAACAAATAATGCTATTAGTGGAACAATTCAAGTTACACCTACGTATAATTCTTGTCCTGGAACACCAGCTTCTTTTTTAGTTACAATTAATCCAACACCTAGTGTTACAAATACAGTTTTATCACAAACAAAATGTTCTGGAGTAGCAACTACACTTGTTTCATGGACAAGTGGTGTTAACTCACCACAATATTCATGGAATGGTGTTTCAAGTAGTTCAAATCTAAGTGGGTTTACAATTAGTGGTTCGGGAAATTTGCCAGTAATGACAATTGTAAATAATGGAAACACAACAGAAACAGTAACTTACACTGTATTCGCCTCCAAAAATGGTTGTAACGGTCCTTCCATTCAATATGTCATTACAATTAATCCAACACCACAATTAACTTTATCTGCGAATCAAACAAAATGTGGAGGAGTTTCAACAGATGTAACAACGTTTTTAAATTCAGTTGCTGGAGGTTCGTTTACATGGACATTATTAAATCCAGGATCAGTTCCATCCACTATTACTGGACATCCAACAACGGGTACTGGTCAAATTCCAGCAACAATCATCAACAATTCTGGCACAGCGCCTTATACATTAACGTACCAAGTTACACCGACTGCTAATAGTTGTCCAGGAACAGCATTAAATTATACGATAACTATAAATCCAGCGCCAGTAACTCAGTTTTCAATACCAACTCAAACAATTTGTCAAGGAACCAATTCACAAGCGATCAATTTAACTTCTACGACATCAAATGTCACGTTTGCATGGAGTACAATTGTACCAGCAGGAATTGGAAATATTACACCAATAAATGGTACGAGTAACATTCCTGCTTTCACAAACATTACAAATTCAACCAATGCAAACATTACGGTTACATTTACAGCTTTTGCAACTACTAGTTCAGGAGCAAGTTGTGCTGGTTCACCTGCATCTGCAACTATTATCGTAAAACCAACACCAGTAGGATCATTTGCCTATGTTAGTAACGATACAATTTGTAGCAATACGCAAGCTTCTATAAATTTAGGTTCAACTGTTACGGGCACTACATTTGCTTGGACAGCTTCAAATGGAGCAGGAATTACAGGAGCAACCAATTCAAGTGGAAGCGCAATACAACAATCTTTACAAAATACATCAGCTTTAGTTGGCTCAGCAACCTACACAGTTACACCAACTGCTGCTGGATGTTCAGGAGCTACATATCCAGTTCAGGTATTTGTGAATCCAGTTGCTTTAGTTACTGGATTAACTCCAATTACTGTATGTCCAGGTGAACTTATTACCCCAACTGCATTTACAAGTAACCCCACAGGAGCAACTTTTGCTTGGACAAATTCAAATCCAGCAATTGGTATTGGTGGGTCTGGTGTTGGAAATATTGCATCATGGAATGCCCCAGCAAACACAACTAATTCACCAATTACAAGTACAATTCAAGTTACACCAACGTATAATTCTTGTCCAGGAACACCTTCAACATTTAATGTTTCAATAAATCCAACACCAAGTATTACAAATACAACTGTTTCTCAAACAATTTGTTCAGGATCATCAACTGTTGCAGTGAATTGGACAAGTGGTGTAGCGGGTTCCAGTTATACTTGGACAGCAATGACCAATTCATTATACTTAACAGGATTTAATGCTTCAGGAACAGGTAATCTTCCTGTTATTTCAACAATAATAAATTCAAGTAATACAATTGACACAATAGTTTATACTGTTATTCCATCTAAAAATGGCTGTAATGGCCCTGCATTTATTTATAAAATTATTGTTAAACCAACACCTGTTTTGACACGATTGTCTGATCAAATTATATGTGGAGGTACAGCTACAATTGCAACCAATTTTTTAAATTCAGTTGCAAACGGATCATTTAGTTGGAATTTAACAAACACATTAGTTCCAGCTTCAATTACAGGTCAACCTACTTCAGGAACTGGTCAATTTCCTGCTACTGTCATTAACAATAGTGGAATTTCTCCTTATGATCTAATCTATCAAGTTACTCCAACTGCAAATGGATGTTCAGGGACAGCGTTGAACATGACAATAACAGTAAATCCTGCGCCAACTGTTCAATTCTCTATTCCAAATCAAGCAGTTTGTACTGGGACAAACTCGACTCAATTAGTAAATTTAACCTCTACAACCAGTAATGTTACGTTTGCTTGGTCTGCAGTTGCACAAGCTGGAATAGGAAACTTTTCAGGTTCAACCGGAACGAATACGATCCCTGTTTATTCTAATTTAACGAATTCAGGAATTTCCCCATTAACGATAACTTTTACAGCGATAGCTACTACAAGTGGAGCACAAACTTGTCAAGGTACACCATCGAGTTATATTATCACTGTAAACCCTTCGCCAAATGCTATTGCTACTTTTGTGAGTAATGATACAATTTGTTCCAATACTAACATAAATATTTCTTTAACATCAACATCTCCAAACACCAATTTTACATGGGTTGCAACCAATGGTGCAGGAATAACAGGTGGAGCAAATTCTACCTCTGCAGGTTTAAGTATTCAACAACAATTAGTAAATTCATTGTTAACAATTGGTCAAGTTACCTATGTTGTTACACCTAGTGCAAGTCAATGTCCTGGAACACCAATTACAGTAATAGCATATGTAAATCCAAAAGCTGTAATGACTGGATTAACACCAATTGCTGTTTGTCCAACAGGTAACATTGCTCCTGCAAACTTTACAAGTAATCCAGTCGCACAAGCATATACGTGGACAAATTCAAATCCAGCAATTGGATTAGGCGCAAATGGCACTGGAAATATACCATCTTGGAATGCACCATTAAATAATTCAACATCAAACATAACAGGTTCGATATTAATTACCCCAATTTTCAATGGTTGTAATGGAGTTACAGGATCGTTACCTATAACAATTTATCCAACTCCTGTTGTTTCAAATTCATCATTGGATCAAACTGTTTGTGGAGGTAATCCTTCATTTTCTGTTCCTTTAACAAGTAATCTTTCAGGAAGTACTATCAATTGGAATTTTGTTAATGCAGGATCTAATTTATCCAATTACAACACTTCAAGTGGAACAGCAACGCTTCCTGTAATGACAATCAACAATTCTGGAACAACTCAACAAGCTGTTGTTTATTCTTTACAAGCGATTTCAACAAATAATTGTCCAAGTGCTTTAGTGAACTACACAATTAATGTCAATCCAATTCCTGTTGTAACTTTATCAGCGAATCAACTAAAATGTAGCGGAATTCCTACATCATTAACAACATTTACAAATTCTGTCATTGGAGGAAGTTTTTCATGGTTACTTTTAAATCAAGGTTCAATTCCTGCAACAATTACAAATTATACAGTTAGTGGTACAGGACAAATTTCACCGATGACACTTCTAAATTCAGGGGCGAATCCATATACGTTATCGTATCAAGTTACACCAACTGCAAATGGTTGTTCAGGTGTTCCAGATACAATTACTTTTACCATAAATCCTGCTCCAGTTGTTACTTTTTCACCTGCAACACAATCTATTTGTAGTGGCGAAACAACAGCCCCAATTACCATTTCTACTGTAACACCAAACGTAACGTATTCTTGGAATATTTCCAATGCTAATGGGTTGAATGGAGCCACGCCTCTATCTGGAACTTCAAGCACTATTCCATCATTTACGCTATCTCATAATGGTACAACAACAGTTAATTTAATTGTTTCCGCATCAGCAAGTACACAAGTTGGAGGTTGTCCAGGATCTATTGGTACTTATACCATTGCAGTGAAACCTATTCCAGTAGCTACTGCAACAATTAACTCAACGAATCCGCAATGTTCAGGAGAAACAACACTAATAAATTTGACGAGTTCTGTTACTGGATCAACCTTTGTATGGTCATCTGTTGCAAGTGCAGGAGTTTCTGGAAACTCGAATTCATCAGGGAATACTATTTCAAATCCATTAAGTAATTCAACAACTGCAGATGGAACAGTTACTTATACAATTATTCCAACTGCTAATTCATGTGAAGGATTACCGATTAATACAACGATAACTATACGTCCAATTCCAGATTTAGCTCCGATAAATTCCATTGCTGTTTGTCCTACAAATGCTATTACACCAGCAATATTTTCAACAATTCCATCCGGTTGTACCTATACATGGACTAATACCTACCCATCGATTGGAATTAATGCATCTGGCAATGGTCAAATTACTTCTTGGAATGCACCAGCCAATAATTCATTGGTCAATATGACAAGTTTAGTTTCTGTGAAACCTTATTATTTTGGTTGCCCTGGAGACACTTCAAATTTTAACATTACGATTTATCCTACACCTATTATAAATTCTACACCGTTGGTGCAAACTGTATGTGAAAACGATGCTACTTCAGCAGTTACATTTACAAATACATTAGGAAATTCTTCATCAATTGCATGGACGCATCTATCTTCAGGTTCAAATATCACTGGTTTTATGACTGGAAATGGTTTGAATCCTTTGAATTCGATGACTTTAGTTAACAATGGTTCAACTCAACAAGCTGTTGTTTACTCAATACAAGCAACAAGTGTTAATGGTTGTTTAAGTCCAGCGGTTAATTATTCTATTCAAGTAAATCCTAGACCAATAATAACAATACCAACTGATCAAACCGTATGTTCTGGAGTTGCATCATCTTTGGTTTCATTTACATCTGATGTTGCAGCAACAACGTATGCATGGCAAGTTATTTCAAACCCTCCTGTTTCAGCTGCTTTATCAGGTTATCCTTTAACAGGAAATGGAACGATTAATCCACTTACTTTATCTAATTCTAGTAATGCTTCTCAAACAGTTTCTTATCAAGTAACACCAACTGCAGCTTCTTGTTCAGGAACTTCAGGGGTTTATACTTTTACGGTAAATCCTTCACCATCTGTAATTTTTTCGATTCCTAATCAAGCTATTTGTTCAGGGAGTTCAACGTCAGTTGTAGATTTAACAACTCCAACACCAAATGCATCTATTTCATGGACAGCTGTTGTTCCAGCAGGGTTGAATGGCTTTACGACAACCAGTGGAAACAATCAAATTCCAGCATTGACTTTGACAAATACAACATCAGGTATTTTAACGGCAACTATAACTGCCACTGCAAGTACTTCTGGAAATTCAATTTGTCCTGGTGGTCCAGTTACTTACACGATTGCTGTGAGTCCAAAGCCAGCACTTTCTGTAATTGTCTTAGATTCTACTTTGTGTTCTGGACAAGCACTTTCAGCTTCGATTTCAAGTCCTGTAACAGGAACAACATTTACATGGACAGCAACTCCAACTGCTGGAATTACTGTTTCATCAAATGGCACAGGAACAGGAATTAATCAAACACTTACAAATTCTCAAACAACTCAAGGATCTGTAGTTTATACGATTACAACTGTAAATCCTACAAATAATGTCTGTCCAATAGAAACTAAAGTTAGAACAATTACGGTTGAACCAATTCCCCATATTACTTTTTCGGGTCAAAATCAAAACTTGTGTTCTAATTTATTGTCATCACCAATTAATTTAACAAGTGATGTTATTGGTTCATCAATTGCTTGGACAGTGTCTAATCCATCCAATTTAACAGGTGTATCATTATCTGGTTCAACTTCAATACCAGCACAAACGATTGTTAATAGTGGATTAACTTCAGGTACCGTAACATATACAGCAACTGCAACAATTAATTCGTGCACTGGGCCAAGTTCTATGTACACGATTGAAGTATATCCTTTACCCGTTTTGTCTATCAATTTAACAGAAGATACGATTTGTAGTAATACCGCTGTGAATGCTCAACTTACATCAAACATTCTAAACACATCATTTACTTGGTCTGTAAGTCCAAATGTTTCAGTCTCAGGTATGTCAAATGGAAGTGGAAGCACAATCAATCAAGTATTGACCAATAGTTCGCCTCAACTTCAATCGTTGGTTTACAGTATAATACCAACATCTGTTGGTCCAACTGCTGCAGGATGTTCTTCAAATCCATCCAATTTTACTGTAAATGTAAATCCAGTTCCAGGGGTATCATTTAGTGTTCCAAATCAAACGATTTGTTCTGGAACGTCAACTTCTGCAGTATTAATTAGCAGTTTAACTTCAACTGCTCAAATCGGATGGACAGCAGTCATT
>ERZ650308.399-NODE-399-length-23330-cov-11.375081_pt1 | contig 23330 bp, 29 predicted proteins | sample MGYA00376244_ERZ650308 | MGnify/ENA primary metagenome ERZ650308 (study PRJEB26733, sample SAMN07839295) | wastewater metagenome | biome: small river; feature: stream; material: water | place: USA: North Carolina | collected 2016-04-26 ... | reverse complement strand
CTTGAATAAATATAGCCTTCATTTTCATTTATTGCTTTAATAATATACATAGAATGAAACTCAGTAATGAAGTTCATTGCACTTAAATCATGCGTTGCTATATATTCACCGGATTCTGAGTATTGATAAACTGCATTTACTTTAAGAATTTTTTTCTCAAACCAAGGTAAAGGCCTATTATATGATTTTGATATTTTTGGATATGCATCTAAAATTGGAATTAATTCTGGATATTCCAATTTAACATCTTCGAATTTAACTTTCTCATTCTCCTCAAGTAACAATTTTGGATACTGCCATCTTCCCCCGGGCTCTAAATTCGTTAAATTCCCTGTATTAATGATTCTCCTACCTAACCTTTCAATTAACATTTCTTCGAGTATATAAGCAGCATTTTCGATTAATTGCTCTGCTATAAACAGATACTCAACTTCTAAATTCGAAGATACAATTGAATTAATAATATCGTTTTTATCACTTGGAGATTTTAGATAATCTTTGACATGTTGCAAATATCTTTTTTCTTTGCCTTTTCCAATGTAAAAAATTTCTTTACTTCTTGGATCAACTAATGCATAAACATAAAATTGATTCATAATAATAACTTTAAAAAAATATTTATACTTTCTTTAATTCTTCAATTATATTTTTTGCACCATTTAAAATCTTATCAATTTGACTTGAATCGTCTATAAATATTGTATTGTCATTGCCAAATTTCTCTAATTTTAAAAACCATGTAGTTTTGTTCTCTTCTATAAAATAGCCTATTCCAAACCCATCATTAGATATATATTTATTTTCAACGTAATTTGTTGAACTTATATCGTTTAGAACTTCATATTTTAGTTTTGAAACCGCTTTTAATATTTCAAGTAAATCTGAATACTCAATAGAAGCAATAGAACGATTATACTTACCTTCATTTATGATTTGAAGAAAAAAACAGAAATTGGATTAGATATAATCTTCCTAACTCTGCATTGATGATTGCCATAAAGTGATTTTAATCGATCTAATTTATAATCAACTAATTTAGTTATTACACCAGTTCGTGATGTAAAATTGTCCATTTTGGTTTTATTATCACCTTTTTTATCTTGTGAAATTGCATTAAAAGAAATCAAAAAAAATAGAGCAATAAATATACTTTTCATTTTATTTTTTTATTAAATATAAATAACTTTTCATACACAATGTTAACAAAAAGTAAGATGTCTGAATTCAGTATTTATACCTAATCGAAAAACAAAATAAAATTGTGGCAATCACAGCAGTACTGAAATTAGTCTTAAAATTTGATATAAGTGTAACCCTAAATAAACATAACAATTCTCTCACAAAATAATAATGGTTTTAGAAAATAAACAAAAACCGACCTAAATGGTTCGGTTTTTGTTTTTACAGGTTCTTAATCTTGGCATCTAAAATTGCTCTAATATCTTCAACAAATTCTTCCAAACTCCCTCCTATTGAGGCTACGAACTGTTATTTTCTAAAATAATAATTGTTTTAGAAAATAAAAAAGAACCGGTACTCTAGTGTCGGCTCTTTTTGTAATTGTCAATTTATTTAATTTTTTTCAAAAATTTTCAAATACTGATCAAAACAAATTAATATCTTCTTTAAATGCGGCTTTTTTAGCTGCTTTTTTTGGAGCATTTTTTGGGGGTGCAGTTTTTTTAGCTGATTTTTTTGCCATTCGATTATTCATTCTTTATTACTTATGTAATACAATTTACAACAAAAAAACAATGTCTAATTCAGTATATATACTGAATGTATTATCTAAATGTCTGGCTATGTTGCTGGGCATTTTAATTTAAACAATATGAAACAAATAGAAAACATAGCTGAAATAGAACTTATTTACAGACCAAACATTTCAGACAAGCCAATTATCAATTCTCCTTTAGATGCATACAATGCATTGATTGAGTTTTATCCCAAAGATACAATTCATCTTCAAGAGCACTTCTTGGTTGCATACCTCAATAGGTTCAATAGAGTATTAGGGGTGCTTTTACATTCTTCTGGAGGACTCACTGGAACTATTGCAGATGTAAGGCTAATATTTGGAACAGCACTTAAAGCAGCTTCATCAGGTATTGTCATCTCGCTTAATCACCCAAGCGGTCAGTTGAAGCCTTCAATAAAAGACAAGGAAATAACATCAAGAATCAGAGATGCAGGAGATCTCTTAGATATCAAGTTGCTTGATCACATTATAGTTGGACATGAAGGACAGTATTTAAGCTTCTCAGATGTAGGCTTGTAACATAATTAATAATTCAAATGAAGTATTTAAACATTATTTATTACGACTCAAATAGCATAGTTGTAATCAACATGAAATCAAAGCTGCGTAGGATTTACTGTCCTTTTATGGTTTGGTGCATAGAATCAATAGGTGAAATACAAAAAAAATAGTTTTGTTTATGTTGATGAAGTTTTTACAAGCTCAAATGAGCTTCTATGTTACAAAATAGGCGGCAACTTATATCCATTTTCCAATTTTAGAATTTCAATCAATTTTTAGCTACGTTATTTAATTGTGATAATTATCATTTAGAGCCAGTTGGCTCTTGTACGTGGTTATTTGGCTGAATAGTTTTACAACATATTATGAAAAGTAAACATGAGTTTCAGAAACATTTAGGAAGTAACTTAAGAAGATTACGAAATAAATCCAGTTGGTCAATTGAAAAATTAGCACTTGAATCAGGTTTAACATATTCACAGATTGGAAGAATTGAACTTGGCAAAAGAAATCCTAGTTGTTTCACAATTTATATAATATCAAAAACACTTAAAGTTGACCTTAATGAATTTTTTCACATCAATGTAGAAACGAATAACCAGTAAAAAAGGAGTTTTTGAGAATCATAGCGAAATCTCTGGCTAATTTTTTAAACTAAAGCAGTAAAAGTCAACTACTAAAACAAAAATAATAATTGATGTCACAACATAAAGTACTTGCATTCAAAGGGGTCTTTGAAAAATTAAGTGCTAGGGAGCGACAAATCGTGATTGAAATAATAAACGAAAAACAAGTCATTGAAATAGCTGATTTATTAAATCTGAAAAGTAATACCATCTCAACTTTCAAGAAGAACATATACTTCAAATTGAGAGTATATTCTGAAATTGGTATTGTTAAACTTGCAATAAAGGAAGGTGTTATTAAACTATAGATTAAGTTGTATTAGTCAAGTATAAAAAAGCAAACAAGTGCTATGATTGATTCTTCAGTCTGGGGGGATGTGAAGATCATGATTAGCACTTTATATCAAATTATGAGAAATCACGTTAAATATTTGTCAATAAGTAATTATTTACTTGATCGCAAATTCAAAATAAACAAAACAATTAACCTAGACAATGAGTTGCTTACAGAAAGGTTTGAATACTGGAGTAATGAAGATGAGGAAATTTATTTGATCGAAGTACTATCTACAAATGATGCATTTGTGTTTAAGCTAGTATGATCATGAGTCTTAAAATAGTTTATGGTTCCCCATTTTTCAGTTCTCTTGTTCCAGTTTAGGTATCACTTTTATTTTAAAAGTTATAACTCACTGGGATGCCGACGAAGTCGGCCATCCGATTTTTTGAATAATTTCTCAAGGACTTTTATTAAATCGTGGGACCTTTGTTGTGTCATGAAAACATCGGTCCAAATAGGTTTATATCCTTTTTTACATCTAAAATTCTCCCTTTTTTTGAAGTTTTTTGCGTTAGGTTTTTCATTTTCTTAAAAACTATTTGTTAAAACTATAAAATTAGTTGTAAAACTAAAAAATTAGTTATAGGTTTGTTTTCATAAATCAAAAACGATGAGTAAACCATTAACAAAAGCTGAGGAACAAGTCATGCAGGTGCTTTGGAAATTAGAATCTGCCTATCTAAAGGACATTATAGATGAAATGCCAGAACCAAAGCCGCATAACAATACCATTGCTACTATTATCAAAATCTTAATTGATAAAGGATATGCCACACATGAAGTACATGGAAGGGTACATTGTTATTCTCCAGTTATTAGTAAAGAAGAATATTCTTCGTCTAGCATCAAAACATTGGTGGAAGGGTATTTTGAGGGATCTTTTTCAGATGTAGTTTCCTTTATGGTAAAACAGAAGGATTTAAAAGTTACTGATTTAGAATTGCTCCTTCAAGAAATTAAAAAGAAAAAATAACTACCATGATTACAATTCTGTATTATTTATTGAAAGTAGTAATATGTAGCGCTATATTATATACCTACTATTGGTTTGTATTAAGAAACAAGCAGTTCCATCAGTATAATAGGTTTTATTTAATGGGTATATCTGTTCTTTCATGGGTAGTCCCATTTATTAAAATTAACATTATAAAAGAGCAGGTAATTTCTGCACCTAAGGTTTTGTATTTTGCAGATGTCATTGCAGATAAGAATAGCAGTTTAGAGCATGAAGTTGTTTTAAAAAGTTCTCAGTTTACTTGGGATAATTTGCTTTTAATCATAGCTATTAGTATAACACTTTTATTTTTTGCAAGGTTTGTAAAATCTTTATGGAATGTTAGAAAACTAATATGGAAATATCCTTTAAAAAAATTATCAAATCTGTATTTGATAATGACAGATGTCAAAGGAACTCCTTTCTCGTTTTTCAAGTATATTTTCTGGAATACGTCTATTAACTTAAACAGCGAAGTGGGAAAGAAGATTTTAGCACACGAAGTTGCTCATGTTGAAGAAAATCATTCATTTGATAAACTTTTGATTGAATTACAGTTGATGATTGGCTGGTTTAATCCAATTGTATGGTTAATCAGGGATGAATTGCATTTAATACATGAATTCATTGCAGATCAAAAATCTATTCAAAATAATGATACAAGTGTTTTAGCGGAGTTATTATTGGCGTCTGCTTATCCCTCACAACAACATATATTATCAAATTCATTTTTCTTTTCACCAATTAAACGTAGAATCCAAATGTTTACAAAAACAAACACAAAATATAGTTATCTGAGAAGATTGACTATATTACCAATCATGGCTGCGACTGTATTACTATTTGCATTTAGAAATGGGAACCTTAATTCAAGGCCAATTATTAAGTTAGATAAACAATTTACAGTAATTATCGATGCTGGTCACGGAGGTGATGACCTTGGTGCAAGTGCAGTAGATGGAACTACTGAAAAGGATTTAGCACTATCTATTGCTCAAAAAGTAAAAGCATTGAATAATAATCCTAATATTAACATTGTACTTACAAGAGAGTCTGATAGGTTCATAAATGTAGTTGATAGAGCAAATTTTGCAAATGCATCAAATGCCAATTTATTTGTATCTATTCACATGGATAAAGCTGGTACTGCAAAATTTACTGGCACGACATGTTATATTCCTTCTAAAAACAAGTTATATTTAAAAGAGAATATCATGATCGCTAAAAATATATTAGACGCCACAAGTGAATTATTCCCTGAAAGTAAAATTACTACAAGAAAAATGGGAATTTGGGTACTTGAAAATGTTAAAATGCCGTCAGTTTTATTTGAAAGTGGATTTATTAGCAATCCAAATGATTTAAAACTTGTTAAAGCTAATGAAGAAAAAATAGCAAATATGTTATTGGATGGTATTAATTCATATTTGTCAGGTAGCAATAAAATTCAAAGGAATGTTGATACGTTGTTAAAAGTAAAGTCTTCTTCATCAAAAGATATAGTTGAAATTAAATTAGATACTATTCCTGCTAAGAAAGTTAATAAAATAAATCTTCAAAATAAAGTGGATGATGTAGCTGTTGTAAGTTATTCAAGTGTAGACACAGGAGGAGTTAGTGCGGTTTTCGTTGCGCCTAAAATTCAAAAAAATGCGGATCCGCAAAAAAATAATGAACCAATTTTTTATACTACTCAAAAACCTGCTGAATCTCCAGCTGGATGGTCAAATTATCTAATGAATAATTTAGATAGAGACTTGCCATATAGAAACAAGGCGGTTACAGGTAAATATACAGTTAGGTTAAGTTTTGTAGTAAATCAAAATGGAGATGTTGAAAATGTAATAGCTGAAAACGATCCAGGTTATGGAACTGCAAAAGAAGCGGTTCGTGTAATTCAAAATGGGCCAAAATGGATTCCAGCTGAGCAAGAGGGTAAAAAGGTAAATTCTTTAGTTAAACAGGTCATTATTTTTAATGTCAACAGAAAATAACTTTGTTACAATAGAAAAGAAGTTTAAATACTTTTGTTTTACTCCCCCTGCATTTTTATGCGGGGGTTTTTAATTTATCTAGTTATTTCACTAATGAATTAAAACACCCTCTGAGAGAGGAAAACACGCCCTTAAATCGACTGAAATCGGTTGGTTTCAACCAATTATCCAACTCCCTTCTTCCACTTCCGCTTCTAGTTCTCCCAGATCCCAACCGCAATAGCCGATAAAAAGTTGAATTTCTTGTTGATTGGCACCCTCTGTGTTGATGCCTTCGATCACTTGCTCCATATTGCCACCCAAATAAAGTCCATTGGTTATTAGTTTGCCTCCTTCTATGAGATCGGGTCGCTTATGTAATACAAAGAGGTGTGCTCTATCAACTGGGCCGCCATCCATCAGTGGAAATGGTTTACTATGATTGAATTCAATGAGTTCATGCAAGGACTTTCCAAGTGGTTTATTGGTTACAAACCCAATACTTCCTTCTTGATTGTGTTCAACAATCAGAATGGTCGTCTGCTCAAAGAAACTGCCATTCAGCAGGTCGGTGCTTTTGATAGTCAATCCGGGTTTAAGATCACTCATAATTTTGTTATTATACTTGCTTTCATATGATTAATTGTAAATTTACGAAATGGTATTTTACTACAATTGTTAAATTACTTTATTCGTATAACACCTATAAATCATAAAATGGTCAATCAATTATTAAAAACGCCATTGGGAAGACTACGACTTGTAGCATTTATTGAAGGTTGTTCCTATTTACTTTTAGGTTTTACGATGATTTTAAAATATAAATTTTCTTTACCACAGCCCAATTATATTGTTGGTTCGGCTCATGGAATACTTTTTGTTCTTTACATCGTATTGCTACTTCAAGTGGCATTTATACATCGTTGGAATAGCATCAAAATCTTTAAGGCTTTTTTAGCTTCACTTATACCATTTGGGACTTTTTATGCAGATAAGGTTCTATTTAGACAATTGGATTAATAAAAATACTTTTATCTTACAAGTATGAAAAAGTTAATTCTATTATCAACAGCACTCCTTTTGTTAAATATCGGTTTCACGCAGACAGAAAAAGATATATTTAAACAAGTATCAACTAAATTCGTTGCATTTATTAATGCCAATCAGAACGATAGTATCATTGCTATGTTTTCTCCTGAAATGAACGCAGCATTACCAATTGATAAATTTTCAGAATTTAATAGGGGGCTTAAAAAGCAATTCGGTCAAATAAAGAAAATTAGATTTGTAAGAGTTCAAAACACAACAGCATTATATGAGACTTCTTTTGACACTGCTGTTCTAGGAATGACAATCACATTAAATAACCAGTATCAGATAGCTGGCTTGTTATTTAAACCTTACACAGAAGTAAAGGTAATTGAAAGAAATACAACAAGAATGAAACTCCCATTTAAAGGAGAGTGGACTACTACCTGGGGCGGTGATACCAAAGCTTTAAATTATCACGTGGAGAGTGTGGCGCAAAAAAATGCATTTGATTTCTTAATTTATGACCAAAATGGTTCAACCCATAAGGGTAGTGGACAAGCCAATGAAGATTATTATGCTTTTGGTAAAGAACTTTATGCGCCTTGTGATGGAGAAGTGGTGTTGGTTGTGGATGGTGTAAAAGACAACATACCAGGCACATTAAATCCTGTTTATATTCCAGGAAATACAGTGATTATTAAAACGGCTAATGGGGAATACGCATTCTTTGCACATTTTAAACAACATAGTATTGTTGTAAAGCAAGGGCAGAAAGTTAAGACTGGAACCTTATTGGGGTTGTGTGGCAATTCTGGAAATTCCTCCGAGCCGCACTTGCATTTTCATTTACAGAACGCAGAAGATATGACAATCGCCACTGGAGCTAAATGTTTTTTTGATCAACTAAAAGTGAATGGAGTTTTAAAATCTGATTATTCTCCAATTAAAGGAGATAAGGTTGAATTGATAAATTAGACGTTTAATACGCTAGAAATTAATTCAATTGCTGGTACTCCTTAGGGGTAGATCCAACTTGCTGTTTAAAGAATCTTGTAAAATGTTGAGGGTATTTGAAGCCTAATTCGCCTGCAATTTGATTGATTGACTTGTCTGCCTCAAATATTTTAGTTTTAGCTACTTCTATAATTTTATGCTGGATGTATTCCTGAGCAGACTTTCCGGTTGCCTTTTTGATTAGGTCTCCGAAATAATTTGCGGATAAGTTCAGCGATTCTGCACAATAGTTCACCGTTGGGAGACCTACTGTATTTGGTTTTTCGGATTCAAAGTAGTCATTAAGCAATGCTTCAAAATGCTCCAGAATACCCTTGTTCACCGAATCTCTTGTAATAAATTGTCGATCATAGAAACGTTGACAATAATCCAAGAAAAGCTCGATATTAGAAGCAATTAGTTTTTTGCTATGCTTGTCGATTGGTTGACTTAATTCAAATTTTATTTTGGCGAAACAATCTAAAATCATTTTTCTTTCATCATCAGATAAGTGCAATGCTTCATTAGATTCGTAATCAAAAAATTTATAGTTACGAATGTTTTTTCCAAGTGGCGTGCCTAATAAAAAATCTGAATGAAAAATAAGTCCATATCCTGCTGGTTGATAAGGCTGGGCAGGCTTTTCCATTTTCATCACCTGTCCTGGTGCAAAAAACGCCAAAGTGCCGGCTTGGTAATCGTAATAATGACGACCATATTTCATGTCGCCACACTTCACATCTTTTAAATAGATACAATACATGCCATATTGAAATCTAACCGCATCTACCTCACCCCAATCCCTGATGGGTGCATCTGAAAAATCAATCACAGTTACCAATGGGTTGAGTGTTTTGGTATTGTTATCTGCGTTGTAGTCGCTTATATTATTAATAGCATATATTTTTTCCATATCAGCGCGTTTGTAGTCAAATTTACTCATTAAATCTGCAATTTAAATGCACGCTTGACTAATCAGTAAAAATGGTAGTTAAATCAGTAATCTAGATAGCTGTCATTGCACATATATATTAGAACTTTAGTGCAATAGATTTAAGATTTCTTGAATCAAAAAGCTGAAATATGAAAAAGTATATCATTACAATGCTATTAATAGCAACTGTATATCATTTGAATGCACAAAATTCGATAGTGACAGATAGTTCTGTTATTGTCCATATTGAAAATGGCAGTTTGGAAGGTAGTATTAGTAAAGGGGTTAGTTCTTTTAAAGGGATTCCTTTTGCAGCTCCACCAGTAGGTGAATTTCGCTGGCGCCCACCACAATCAGTTAAAGCATGGAAAAATGTAAGAGACGCAAAAAATTTTAGTAAGAATTGTGCGCAGGCGTCTTTTGGCCCCAATGGAGATTCGATTGCTTCATCATCTTCTGAAGATTGTTTGTATTTAAATTTATGGTCACCAGCTTCTGTTAAAAAAGGAGCTAAGCTGCCTGTAATGGTGTGGATTCACGGAGGTGCTTTTATGTTTGGAAGTGGTTCACAAGCTGATTTTTCTGGCGAACAATTTGCCAAGCAAGAGGTTATATTGGTCACATTTAATTATAGACTAGGCAGATTGGGATTTTTTGCATTTCCAGCCTTGACAAAGGAACACCCAGAGGAGTCAACTGGAAACTTTGCATACATGGATCAAATAGCAGCATTGAATTGGGTTAAGAAGAATATTGCTTCATTTGGCGGTGACCCTAATAATGTAACAATTTTTGGAGAATCAGCTGGCGGTGTCTCTGTTCAATCACTTATTTCAATTCCTTCTGCCAAAGGACTTTTTAGCAAAGCGATTATTGAATCTGGAGGGGGACGAGATGGAGTTTTAACAGGCCGACCTATCAGAAAAGAAAATGCGGACACCTATTATCCAGTTTCTGCAGAAACCATTGGTGTCAATTTTGCTAAAAGATACGGGATTACAGAAACGAATGAAATTGGTTTAGCAAAATTAAGGGCTTTAACTGTTGCACAAATAGTAGATAAAGGCCAAGAAAGAGATGCTGCAGGAATAGCCACGTATAGTGGACCTATTTTAGATGAAAAATTAGTCGTTGAGACTGCTCAAAGTTTTTATGCAGCAGGCAAATCCAGCCATGTTTCGGTGATGATTGGTTCAAATAGTGCAGAAGTGCCAGCAGGATTTGTTAATGCTCGAAGTAAAGAGGAATTATTTTCGCTTTTTGGAAGATATAAAGAGGAAGCCAAATTAGTGTACGATAAAGATGGCCAATCGGATTTAGCAGAGATACTTACTATGGTAAATACAGATAAAGTTTGGGCCGAACCAGCTAGGTTTACAGCAAGTGCTATTACTGCAAAGGGTGACAATGCTTATGTTTATTTATTCTCTTATGTCTCTCCGTCAATGAAGCAATATATGCGTTATGGAGCTGGTCATGCATCTGAAATCGCCTATGTATTTGACAATTTAAGATCTAGAAATGGAGAACAGATACATCCAACAGACAAAGAAGTTGCTAAATTAATGAACGCTTATTGGGCAAATTTTGCTAAGTACGGAAATCCAAATAGTAAAGGATTGCCTTTATGGTCAAAATATGATGCAAAGTCCAATCAATTACTAAATTTTTTAGGTGACGGCAAGGCGATTAGTGAAAATGATCCAAAGAAAATGCGCTTGGATTTAATACAAAAAGCTGTTGAATCAGGCGAATTACATTAACCAATTACGTTTTAAAAATAAGAAGTTAAAATGGTAGATAAATCAGTAATCTATATAACTATAAAACCGATAAAAAATAGAACTTTGTAGATATGGAATTTGTAGCATTAAATAACGGGGTTAAAATGCCCATTTTAGGTTTTGGTGTATTTCAAATACCTGATCCAGAATTATGTGAAAAGACGGTCATTGAAGCAATCAATGTGGGCTATAGATTGATAGATACTGCAGCATCTTATATGAACGAGTCTGCCGTTGGAAATGCAATAAAAAATTGCGGAGTGGAGAGGAGTGATTTATTTATTACTTCAAAATTATGGGTACAAGATCATGGCTATGAAAATACTAAAGTTGCTTTTGAAAGATCTTTAAATAAACTCCAATTAGATTATTTGGATTTATACTTGATTCATCAACCCTATGGTGATGTATTTGGTTCTTGGCGCGCAATGGAAGAGTTGTATGAAGCTGGAAAAATAAGAGCGATTGGAGTTTCTAATTTCTTGCCTTACAAGTTGTTGGACTTAATGTTGTTTAACAAAATCCCGCCTGCTGTGAATCAAATTGAGACGCATCCGTTTAATCAACAAATTGAAGCGGCATCTTTTTTGAATGAACATAAAGTGCAAGTTGAATCTTGGGCTCCATTTGCAGAAGGTAAAAATGATATTTTTAATAATGAATTACTAGCTTCTTTGGCATCTAAATACAATAAGTCAATTGCGCAAATTATCTTACGTTGGATGATACAAAGGAATATTGTTGTTATACCAAAAACGATCACAAAAGAGAGAATGGTTGAAAACTTTAATGTTTTTGACTTTAATATAAGTTTCGACGACATGGAACTAATTAAAACCTTGGACACTAACACAAGCTTGTTCTTTGATCATCGTAATCCTGAGATTATTAAATGGATGGCTAGTCGAAAAATTGAATTTTAATATCAAAATATAATCATGAAAAAAATAATCTTTTCTCTATTGACTTTTGTTGCCTTTACGAATGCAATGCAAGTAAATGCACAAGACAGTTCAATTTTCCCGTTAGGTGAAAAAAATAACAACACGCATAATACTGGTTCGGTATGGTTAAAAGAAATAAATGCACCAGATAGTGTATTTGAATTTGGTATGGCATTTGCAAGTTTTGCGCCCAATGCAAAATTAGATTGGCATACACATCCAGGAGGCCAAATTTTAATTATTACCAATGGTATTGGCTATTATCAGGAAAAAGGTAATCCAAGACAAGTGGTTCGTAAAGGAGATATCATTAAGTGTGCACCCAATGTAGTGCATTGGCATGGTTCTACACCCCATACTGGGTTTTCTTATATTGCGAGTTCACCTTCTCAAAAAGGTAAAACTATTTGGAAAGAACCAGTGGATGAAAAGGAGTATAATATAATTGATCCTAAAGTGCCTACTTCACAAAATGTTGAACAAGAAATGATCAATTTGTCAAAGAAAAAGTGGAATTGGATGTCTGAAAAGAATACGGATTCTTTAAGTGCCTTATTTGATGCTAAAAGTGAATTTGTGCATATGGGTGGCACTTGGGGTAAGGACAGAGAAGTGGAGATCATAAAAGGAGGTTTTATTTGGTACAAGAAGGCCGAAGTCTATAGTAGCACAGTTAAATTTTATGGAAATACAGCTATTGTATTGAGTGACATAGACTTAGTGGCAGTAGTGGGTGGCAATGATGCTATTAATCCTTTTATGGTTACAGAAGTGTATATTCAGGAAGGACTTCAATGGAAATTGGCTCAATTGACATTTTCCAAATTGGCAAGGCCGCTTAAGTTGAAAAACTAGTTGTTTTATACCTGTGATCAAATTGTTTGGGAATTGTAATCTTTAGCCATTTAAATTGGTTAATTTTATTAGGAATTGAATTACTTCAGTCAAGTTTAAAAAATGTGATATGTCAAAGTTTAATCTAAAAGTCAACGGGAAAAATTACGAGGTAGATGTAGACCCGAGTACGCCAGTTTTATGGGTATTACGCGATCATCTAAATTTAATTGGCACAAAATTCGGCTGTGGTGTTGGATCTTGTGGAGCATGTACCATTCATTTAAACGGACGTTCATTAAAGTCTTGTCAATTGCCAGTAGCTGCTGTAGGTGCACAAGATATTACAACCATCGAAGGTGTTGTGGCTGAAGTAGGTGAAATGCATCCTGTACAAAAAGCTTGGTTAGAATTGGATGTGGCACAATGTGGTTATTGTCAGACTGGACAAATCATGGCAGCAGTGGCATTGTTAAAATCTAAACCAAATCCAACTGATGAAGAAATTAATACTGCAATGAGTGGAAATATTTGTCGTTGTGGTACTTATTTAAGAATTAAAGCGGCTATCCAACTTGCGGCTAAATCATCAACCAAATAAATTGTAAAAAATGGAAAAGTCAACAAATAATCAAAGCAGACGTTCATTCCTGAAAGTTACTTCTTTAACAGGTGGAGGAATGATGATTGGGTTTAGCTGGTTAGCAAATTTAGTGCCTAATGAAGCATTTGCTACAGCAGTCAATGCCAATGATTGGATAGAGCTTACTGGATTTATAAAAATTACGCCAGACAATCAAGTTAAAATATTCAATCCAAATCCTGAATTTGGAACCAATGTAATGACTTCCTTGCCTATGATGGTAAATGAGGAATTACAAGCGGACTGGTCAAAAGTAGTTGTTGAAATGGGAGATTATGATACTCCCCGTTTCAAGAGTCAATTTACTGGTGGAAGTAGAGCGATGGCTCAAGCATGGAAGCCACTAAGAACTGCTGGTGCTTCTGCGAGAATGATGTTAATGCAAGCTGCAGCCAACGAATGGAATGTTCCTGTAACTGAATTAACTGTAGCAAATGGCGTAGTGTCACATAAAGCTTCGAATAGATCTGCTAATTATGGAGCATTGGCTACTGCTGCTTCAAAATTAACGGCACCTTCTAATGTAGAATTAAAAAAGAATTCAGCATTTTCTTTAATTGGAACTCCTCAAAAAAATAAAGTGGGTAAAGAAATTGTTTCTGGAGATTCTTTATTTACGATGGATTACAAGCATGAGGGAATGTTAATTGCCATGGCAATACATCCACCAGCTTTTGGTATGACATTAAAATCTTTTGATGCAACAGAGGCATTAAAAATGCCAGGTATTAAAAGCGTTTTTGATATTCAGGTGTATAAAGATGGCTACAAAAGAGCGGCATTTGATACTAGAGCATTCAATAAATTAGTAGTGGTGGTGGGTAATTCTACTTGGGAAGTAATGAATGCCAGAAAGAAAGTGAATGTTCAATGGATACCTATAGAAACAACCAAAGAAATGGTGGCTACTTGGGGTGGACAAAAAGAGGAAACTGTGCCAGCGGGATTAGAAAGCACAGATGAGCATATGAAACAAATGTATGCGATGCAAAAAAAACCAGCAAAGTTGTTAAGGAAAGATGGAGATCCAGAAACTGCTTTTGCAAAAGCAGCGAAAGTGATTGAAAGAACTTACTCTGCTCCTTTCTTGTCACATAATCCAATGGAGCCTATAAGTTGTTTCGCACATATCACGGATGAGAAAGCTTATTTTGCTGCACCCATTCAGATTCCTGAAATGATGAAACAAAACATTGTAAGCAATTTGGGTATACCTGGCGATAAAATTGAAATGAAGTTAACTAGAATGGGTGGTGGTTTCGGAAGAAGAGCTTATGGGCATTATATTGTTGAAGCTGGATTGATATCACAAAAAATAAAAGCACCAGTAAAATTAATTTATACAAGAGAAGATGATATGACCAACGGTATTTATCGTCCAACTTATATGGTGACTTATAAAGCTGCTTTAGATGCTAACAATAGTGTAACAGCTATTGCTATAAAAGGGGGTGGTATACCAGAAAGCGCTATTCATGAAAACCGTTTCCCCGCAGGTGCTTTTGAAAACTATATTGCAGAAGTCTGGGAGATTCCTTCTAATTTAACAGTAGGTGCTTTTAGAGCACCAGGCTCCAACTTTATCGCTTCAGCAGAACAAAGTTTCCTAGATGAATTAGCTGAAACTATAGGTAAAGATCCATTAGATTATCGTTTAGAGTTATTAAGAAAAGCTAAAGCAAATCCAGTGGGCAAGAGAAATGATTATGACGCAGATAGATATATAGCTGTGTTGGAATTAGTGAAAGAAAAATCTAATTGGGCTGCAAGACCTAAAAATGCAAGAAGAGGCGTGGCAGCTTATTTCTGTCATAGTTCTTATGCTGCTCATGTGGTAGATGTGACAATGAAAGATGGCCAACCGATAGTCGATAAAGTTGTATCTGCTATAGATTGCGGTGTTATTGTGAATCCAGAAGGTGCTATAAATATGGTGGAAGGTGCTGTGGTGGATGGTATTGGTAATGCTTTATATGGTGGCATGCGAATTGAAAAGGGTGTTCCAATGCAAAAGAATTTAAATCAGTACAGAATTATTAGACATAAAGAAGCTCCTAAAAAAATTGAAGTGTATTTTGTTCAGAATAATATTGATCCAACTGGATTAGGAGAGCCCCCTTTCCCGCCTGTGTTTGGCGCCCTAGCAAATGCTTTGTACAAAGCAACTGGCAAGCGCTTATACAATCAGCCATATTTGAATGAGTTAACAAAAAGCTAATTAAATACAATCAGCTAATTAAAAAAGATTGCTTAGGCAGTCTTTTTTAATTAGCAATAAATTTATTTTATGAAAAAGACAATATTTTTTGTTGCAATTATTTTAATTGCACTTGGAAGTCAATCCTTCAAAAAGGATACAGCAAGTTCAAATTTCCAAAATGGAAAAAATGTGTATGAAACATATTGTATGTCCTGCCATATGGAGAATGGGGAAGGTATACCAGGTGCTTTTCCTGCAATTGCCAAAGCAGGCAATTTGAATGACAAAAACAGATTGGTTAAAGTTATTTTACAAGGTGTTAGAGGTCCTTTAACTGTTAAAGGCGTTAAGTATGATGGAGAAATGGCTGGAATTGGTATTTCAGATAAAGAAACTGCAGATGTCATTAATTACATTCGCAATTCATGGGGGAATAAAGCACCTATGATTACTGTGGCGGATGTAGCTAGTGCCAAAAAAGCGGTTGTAAAAGGATATAAGCCGTACTAATTTAAAATATTTCATGAAAGAAATAGTTGAAATCATCCGTGCATATCATGTTGCAAAAGCATCGGGAATGCAATGCGTATTGGCAACTGTTGTTCATGTTGATGGATCCTCCTACAGGAGGCCAGGGGCTAGAATGTTAGTCTTAGAAAACGGGTTGATGACAGGTGCAATAAGTGGAGGATGTTTAGAAGGCGATGCACTTAAAAAAGCGCTGCTGACTTTTACAGACAAGTTAACAAGACTTGTCACTTACGATACAAGTAATGAAGAGGATGCAACTGTTGGCATTCAACTTGGGTGCGAAGGTATTATTCAGGTTTTATTTGAATCGATTGATTATTCTAATCCGAAGAATCCTATAGAGCTTTTAAAAATAGTGACTTCGAAAAGACAAAAGGCGATCATTGTCACTTTGTTTGACTTACAAAATAAGAAGAATTCACAAATGGGAACTTCTTTTGTTTTAGAAGAAAATGACAATGTGACAACTACACTTGATGAGCCTTTGATTACTGCAATTAAAGCAGAAGCATCCTTTGCATTGAATGCCGCTAAATCTAAATTTGTTCATTACAAGAGCGAACAGTTGGAACTAGATGCCTTTGTTGAATTTATTCAGCCTGCAATAGCTATTGTAATTGTAGGTGCAGGAAATGATGCAGTTCCTCTTTCGCAGATGGCAGATATCGTTGGATGGGAAGTGAAAGTAGTAGATGGAAGAAACACACACGCCAAACAAGATAGATTTATAAGTGCTTGTCAGGTTTTGGTTAGCAAGCCGGAAAAGGTTTTAGAACAAATAATCATTGATGAACGGACTTGTTTTGTATTGATGACCCATAACTATCAGTATGACTTACAAATGCTCAAGGCTTTAGTCCCATTAAACATTCCATACATTGGATTATTGGGTCCTAAGAAGAAGTTAGATAAAATTTTGGTTGATTTGGAAGCAATAGGAATTGTTCCAACTAAAGAACAATTAGAAAAAATATATGGACCCACAGGTTTAGATATAGGGGCCGAAACATCCGAAGAAATTGCAGTAAGTATTATTGCTGAAATTCAGGCGGTATTCAATCATAAAGAAGGAAATAAATTAAAAAATAAGCAAACACAAATTCATCAGTAATGACCAATAAGCATCAATACACCATTGACCGCTGCGCTATATTGATCATTGCTGCTGGCGAAAGTAAACGACTGGGTACACCAAAACAGTTATTGAAAATAGAAGAGGAGAGTATGCTTAATCGGCTGATTAACATGGTGCAAAATACTGTTCAATTTCCAATTTATTTGGTTTTAGGTGCCAATGCAGATTTAATCAAAGCGCAATTGCCCAATTCGGAGTTGAATCTTGTTGAAAATCTATATTGGCAAGAAGGCATGGGAAGTTCAATAAGAATAGGTGTTCAGGAAATCATGAAAAATTCAATAAAGCATGATGGGATTTTAGTATTGGTATGTGACCAACCTTATTTGAATAAAGCGTCTATTTTATCACTTTTAGCATTGCAAAATGCCACAAAAGCGCCTATTACGGCCGCCTATTATGCCCAAATCGCAGGTACACCTGCTTTATTTCATGAAAGTGTTTTTCCAGAACTATTGTCTTTAAAAGGGGATACTGGCGCAAAAAGAATTATTCAAGAAAGAGCAGCAGAAGTGGCTAAATTGCAGTTTGAAAATGGGGTTTTAGATATTGACACAAAAGAAGATTATCAACAATTATTGAAGGAGGAGACAAACAAATGATACAAGACAATTTTAATAGAGTGCATGATTATTTGAGAATCTCCTTAACGGACAATTGTAATTTAAGGTGCTTTTACTGTATGCCTGAAGAAGATTATCATTTTACGCCATCCTCTAAATTAATGCAGGCAGACGAAATTGAAGCGATTGCGAAAACATTTGTACGGGAAGGAGTTAACAAAATCAGATTAACTGGTGGTGAACCTCTGGTAAGAAAAGATTTTGGAGATATACTTAATAGATTAGCCACTTTAGGAATTCAATTAACCATGACAACCAATGCAACAAGATTGCATGAGTTTGTAACTGAGCTGAAAGGCTCAGGGATTCAATCTTTAAATATCAGCTTGGATACATTGCAAAAAGATAGGTTTATTTTAATGACCAAGCGGGATCAACATGAACAAGTCATGCGCAATATTCAATTGATGCTTGACAATGGAATTGGTGTAAAGATTAATGTGGTAGCCATGAAAGGCATTAACGACGAAGAGATCAATGATTTTGTAAGATGGACTAAGGACACGCCGATTCATATAAGATTTATAGAGTTTATGCCCTTTGATGGCAACCAATGGAATAGAGATAAGGTAATTACTTTGCAAGAAATTCTAGACAAAGTTAGCACTGAATTTAATTATACACCGATAGTCAGAGCGGCCCATGAAACTGCTAAAAATTATCAAGTAGAAGGACATAAGGGCACCTTTGCGGTAATCAGTACTATGAGTGCTCCTTTTTGTGGCGACTGCAATAGAATGCGTTTAACGGCTGATGGCAAAATGAAAAATTGTTTATTCTCTACTTCTGAAACAGATATCTTAACTGCTTATAGAAATGGGAAAGATATTACGCCACTCATCCATCAGAATATTGCGACAAAAAAACAAGCATTGGGAGGACAGTTTACAACAGATTTGGAAAAAATTGAAACAAAGGATTTGCATAATAGAACAATGATTAGTATTGGAGGATAAATTAATAAGATTTAAAGTATGATCAGTGTAGAAGAAGCTAAATCAATTATAAGAGCAAATATTAGTGCACTGGATGCAATTCAACTTAATCTGGATGACGCAGTTGGATTTGCATTACATGAAGATGTGATTTCGCCTATTGATATGCCTTCATTTGTTCAGTCTTCGATGGATGGATATGCTTTTGCATTCGACGATGTATTATCAACTCAAGGATTAAAAGTTACCCATACGATACAAGCTGGTGCGTCAGATGTATTGGAGATCAAAAAAAATGAAGCAGTTAGAATTTTCACTGGTGCGCCTTTGCCAAAGGGTGCTGACACGGTACTTATGCAAGAGAAAGCAAAATTAGATTCAGATCAATTGTTTGTTTTAGATGAGCGGCTTCAAAAATGCGCCAATGCTCGTTCTATAGGTGCAGACATTCAAAAGGGTGCAATTGCAATAAAAAAGAATACGATACTGACGCCTGGTGCAATTGGTTTCTTGGCAAGTCTTGGCATCACACAGGTTACAGTGGTAAGAAAACCGTCAATTTGTATTATTTTAACTGGAAATGAACTGCAAGATATTGGGAAACAGTTGTCAACTGGTCAAATTTATGAATCTAATTCACATACGTTAAGATCTGCATTAAGGAATATTGGCTTTAATAATATCAGTGTGGTAAAAGTAGAAGACGAATTAGCTTCTGTAGCGACTTGTTTAAAAAATGCATTAGAAAAATTCGATTTAATCATATTCACAGGGGGAATCAGTGTTGGAGATTATGATTTTGTTTTAGAAGCCTGTCAGCAAAATAATATAGAGCAACTATTTCATAAAGTAAAGCAAAAGCCCGGAAAGCCATTATATATAGGTAAGAAAGAAAACACTGTTGTTTGCGCTTTGCCTGGGAATCCTGCATCTGTATTGTCCTGCTTTTATCATTATGTCACAATTGTATTAGATCAATTGTGCAAAACAAATAATGTACCAAAATTGATACAAGCAAACTTATCTAATGCGTATAAGAAACCATTAGGCTTAACCCACTTCTTAAAAGGGATGTATGATTTTAAAAATAATAAAGTGACTATCTTAGACGGTCAGGAATCTTTTAAAATGAGTGCTTTTGCAATTGCTAATTGTTTTATTGAATTACCAGAAACAATTACCGAAGTCCAAATTGGACAATTGGTAAAAGTGCATTTGTTTTAATAATTAATTATGTATCAATGAGCATCAGTTTTTTTATTTTATTATTTATCGTTGCTTTATTATATGCTTCTGTTGGACATGGAGGGGCAAGTGGCTATTTGGCATTAATGGCTATTTACGGATTTGCGCCAGAGATTATGAAGCCTTCTGCATTAGTTTTAAATTTATTTGTATCGCTGACTTCTTTTATTCTATTTTATAGAGGAGGGCATTTTAAATGGAAATTGTTTTTGCCTTTTGCGCTGGCATCTATTCCATTTTCATTTTTAGGCGGCACGATTAGTCTTGATGCCGTAATCTATAAAAAGGTATTAGGTGTGTTATTATTATTGCCGGTTATAAGATTCTTTTTTTATCCTAATACCGAAGAGGCTAATCTAAAGCCGAATAATATTATTTTGTCTTTATTAATAGGAGCAGTCATTGGTTTTGTGTCAGGACTAATTGGTATTGGAGGTGGAATTATATTATCCCCTGTTCTATTATTATTAAATTGGACCAATCAAAAACAAACTGCTGCCATTAGTGCATTGTTTATTTTAGTGAATTCAATAGCTGGTTTAATAGGGCAACTTTCAAAAGGAGTACAAATCGATACAACTATCTATAGTTTCGTGGCCATTGCTTTTGTAGGGGGCTTGGCTGGTGCTTGGTTGGGTTCCTTAAAGTTGAATCAAAATATATTGAAATATACTTTGGCAATCGTTTTATTAATGGCTTCTATTAAGTTAATTTTAACCTAATTATACCCTATGAAAGTAGCAGTTCATTTTTTTGGCCAACTTACTGATAAAACTGGAGTATCGGTGGTTCAAATTGATCATCCAGGTAGCTTGAGCCAACTTAAGCATATATTATTGAATCAATACCCATCCTTGCATGATGCAAAATTTATCATAGCAATTAATAATAAGGTAGTGACTGAGGAAGTGACTATACCTGATGATTGTATTATTGCTTTAATGCCCCCTTTTTCCGGAGGATAAGTATGGAAAAAAGTAAAGAGTACATATTAAGATATCAAAGGCAAATCACACTAAATGGATTTGGCATTGAGGCTCAAGAAAAGCTATCAAATGCGAAAGTAATGGTAATAGGTGCCGGCGGTCTTGGATGTCCAGTACTGCAGTATCTAGTGGCTGCAGGCGTTGGAACAATTGGGATTGTAGATCATGATCAAATTGCTTTGTCAAATTTAAATAGACAAATTTTATTTGGACAGGGAGAAGTTGGCTTATATAAAGCTTCCATTTCGGCAGAAAAAATGGAGGTGTTGAATAATTTAGTAACAGTTACTCCTTATTTACAATACTGCAATCAGAAGTTTGCACTCGAACATTTCCCAAATTATGATATCATCATTGATGCATCAGATAATTTTGCTAGCAGGTATTTAATCAATGATGCCTGTGTCTTATTGCAAAAGTCTTTAGTTTTTGGGGCAGTTTCTCAATTTGAAGGTCAAGTGGCTGTTTTAAATGTGTTAAAAGACGGGCAACAATTAAATTATAGGGATTTGTTTCCTGAGCCCCCAAAAAATAGCGAAGTATTGAGTTGTGCAGAGGGAGGGGTTTTGGGTGTTTTGCCTGGAATCATAGGTGTGATGCAAGCAACTGAGGCCATAAAATTAATAGCTGGTGTCGGACAAGTTTTAGCTAATGAGTTATTAACTTACAATGCTTTGACACAGAAAATTTACACTTTACAATTGGCAAAAAATCCAGAAAGAGCTAAGTATGCACCAAACACAATAGAAGCCTTTTTAAATTTAAACTATCAGTTGACATGCAGTTAAAGAATATATTTACAGATGGTCCAATATCGGCCAATTTTATTGCGGATAGTATCGCTAAACATGCAACAAAGACAAATATTGGTGGGCACAATATTTTTTTAGGCCAGGTCAGGGCGGATGATATTGATGGCAAAACGGTATCTGCTATTGAATATACTAGTAATGTAGAGATGGCTTTAGAGAAAATGCATGAAATAAGAGAGTCTATCTTTGCTAAATATGCTATTACTTGCATGCATGTGCACCATAGCTTGGGGAGGGTAAACGCAGGTGAAATATGTTTATTTGTATTTACTTCTTCAAAGCATCGTAAAGTAGCAATTGATGCATGCACTGAATGTGTTGAGCGTATAAAAGCAGAACTACCAATTTGGGGTAAAGAAATATTTGAGGGTGATGGATATCAATGGAAAGTGAATAGTTAAAATACATTAATTTTTATTATGGTTAATATTACGCATAAATCATCTACACTAAGAAAAGCTATAGCAACAGGGGTTATAAAGGTTTCTAATCAAGCAACCATTGATGCAATAGAGCAAAAGTTGGTGCCAAAAGGTGACGTTTTTGAATTTAGTAGAGCTGCAGGATTATTGGCTTGTAAAAAAACGTATGAAGTTGTACCAGACTGTCATCCTTTGCCAATTGAGTATACTTCCATCAAACACGAAATAAATGGATTAGAGATAAAGATTATGGTTGAAGTACATACTGTCTATAAAACAGGCGTGGAAGTTGAGGCAATGCATGGGGTCATGATAACTGCATTAACGATGTATGATATGTTAAAGCCAATCGATAAACATGTTGAGATTATAAATGTGAAATTAGAGGAAAAGAAAGGCGGGAAATCGGATATTAAATATGCTTATCCAGAAAGTTTAAAAGTTGCTGTAATCACGTGTAGTGATAGCATTAGCAATGGAAAAGGGATTGATAAAAGTGGCGAAATTGTAGTTGAAAATCTAAAAAAGCATCATTTATCAGTGTCTAATAAAAAAATTATATCAGACGATTTTGAAACGATTCAAAACGAAGCTAAGCAGTTAGTTCAAGACGGCTATCAATTAATCTTATTCACTGGAGGTACAGGTTTATCTTTAAGAGACTTAACACCAGATGCTATCAGGCCATTGATAGAAAGGGAAGTTCCCGGTGTAATGGAAGCAGCTAGAGATTATGGACAACAAAGAACCCCCTATGCGATGCTGAGCAGAGGAATAGCTGGATTTATAGGAGACAGTTTAATCATTACACTGCCAGGGTCTCCCAAAGGTGCTGAAGAAAGTATGCAAGCCATCTTCCCATATATCCTTCATGTTTTTAGGGTGAAAGAGGGTGTGAAGCATTAATTGATTCAAAAAATAAAATTACTAAAATCAAAACTATTTTTTGATAATTTCAACCCGAATCATTCAGATATTAGGTTATACAAAAAAAAATATATAATCCTATTCAGTATTAATACTGAATAAAAAAATAAATCATCCAAATTACAAATTTGTTATAACATTTATGGTATTGTATGCG
>ERZ650308.398-NODE-398-length-23338-cov-11.773268_pt1 | contig 23338 bp, 19 predicted proteins | sample MGYA00376244_ERZ650308 | MGnify/ENA primary metagenome ERZ650308 (study PRJEB26733, sample SAMN07839295) | wastewater metagenome | biome: small river; feature: stream; material: water | place: USA: North Carolina | collected 2016-04-26 ... | reverse complement strand
GCATGAGTGTCAATATCAGAAAAAATATTCCTTATCCATCTTTGAACTACGACTATTACGCAAAAGGCGTAGACGTATCAGCGATGTCTTTACATAAAATGTTAAGCGTTGCTTACAATATGGATGCATTAAATGAGCACGCGAGCGTAGTTGCATTAACTTATGCTGCCGCTCAAAGAACTTATCCTTTCTACACAGATATGGCGGATATTAAAGCATTATTAGAATCAATTGCACGTAGCTTCGGTTACCATTATGGCTTAAAGAATAAAGTTCGTGTAAACACTGTTTCTCAGTCTCCTACTAAAACAACTGCAGGAACTGGTATTAAAGGATTCGGTGATTTTTACGATTACGCAGATGCGATTGCACCATTAGGTAATGCAACAGCAGAAGATTGTGCTAATTATTGTATCACTTTATTCTCTGACTTAACTAAGATGGTTACCATGCAGAACTTATTCCATGATGGTGGTTATTCTACTACTGGTGTAAGTGATTTAGTGATGCAGAAAGCTGGTATTACTCAAGGTTAATTATTAAAACGGAAATCAATCCAATAAAAATGAGCGATCAACAAATCAACCCAAAACTAGTAGAAGCAATAGGCTATCTAGGCTCTTTTTTGAGCTGTGTTACATTTATACCTCAAGTATATTTAACCTGGGAATCAAAGAATGTGGAAAGCCTTAGCCTACTCATGATTTTGATCGTAAACTTTAGTTGTATCGTTTGGTTAACCTACGCCTATTTAATAAAAAGTAAGCCCGTACTTGTAGCCAATACCATTGTATTGACTTTGAGTTTAATGTTACTTTATTTTAAATTGACTTTCTAAAAGAAAATTTAAAGAAATATATAATCAGATGAGAGTTGATATTGCTCTAACTATTTCTCGCGATTTAAATAAAAAAAGAGGACACAAGCTTGTGTCCTCTTTTTTTATTTAAATTCATTAGAGGTTTATTTTTTATTGGCTTAAATTTCTAATAAGCCAATAAAAATAGACCTCATTAAAAAAGAGCTAACACATAGTGTAGCTCTTTTTTAATTGCTTCATCATTAGAGACTAATTTTTTGTGGACTTAGCTTTTCAAGCAGTCCACAAAAAATTAGTACTCGTCTTCATTAAACATAAAATCTTCTTGGCTTGGATAATCCGGCCAAATGTCTTCGATACTTTCATATACTTCGCCCTCGTCTTCCAACTCTTGTAAATTCTCAACTACTTCTATAGGGGCACCGCTCCTGATGGAGTAGTCAATCAATTCATCTTTTGTTGCTGGCCAAGGCGCTTCTTCTAAATAGCTGGCTAATTCTAATGTCCAAAACATAGGGTTCTTTTTTGCAAAAGTAGCCGTATATATGATATGACCAAATCTGATTTTTCTACATCATGTAAACATTTTGTGAAATTTTGGCAAAATTGACCGGGTAATCGTAGGTTTGTACCATGGAGATGAAGCCAAAACTACTTGTAGCAAAGGATATATGGAAGCAATACGGCACTGTACCCGTTCTAAAGGGCGTATCCTTGGAGTTATCTAAGGGAGAGTTAGTTTCTATTGTTGGACCATCTGGTGCCGGCAAATCGACGCTTTTGTACATTGTAAGTAGCCTGGAAAAAGCAGACAGAGGTCAAATTTTCTTTGAAGGGGTAGCGATAGACCAATTAGACAATCAACAATTAGCACAGTTCAGAAATAGCCGTATAGGTTTTGTCTTTCAGTTTCACCATTTATTACCTGAATTCACTGCAATCGAAAATATTTCTATCCCTGGATGGATTGGGAAAAAGGATAAAAAAATAGTGCAAAAAAGAGCCCTAGAATTATTAGAGTTTTTAGGACTTGCTGACAAACAAGATAAAAAGCCGCACCAATTATCTGGAGGCGAGCAACAAAGAATAGCGGTAGCAAGGGCACTCATTAATGATCCTTTACTCATTTTTGCCGACGAACCAACAGGCAATTTGGATAGTGAAAATGCACATGCGATGCACACCTTATTTCTTAGACTAAAAAATGAATTGAATCAGAGTTTTTTAATTGTAACACACAACGAAGCTTTAGCCACTTTGAGTGACAGAACTTTGACGATGAAAGATGGTCTATTTGTATAATACAGAGATATGAAACTAGATGCGTGGCTTCCAAGGAATATCTTCTACCCCATTTAAGTGACCAATATATCTTGCTAAAGTAAATAAGTAATCACTTAGTCGATTCAAGTATTTAATCACCAAAGTCTCTACAAATAAATCTTCCTCTTGCATATTCACACACCAGCGTTCCGCTCTTCTACAAACACAACGAGCAATATGAGCAGTGGATATAGCTTGATGTCCACCAGGTATAATAAATGATTTCATTGGCGCGAGCACTTCGTTCATTTGATCCATCGCCAATTCTAGACCTGCAATATCTTCTTCTTTTAAATCTGGTATTTTTAATGCAGACTCTTTTTCAGGATCGCAAGCTAAGCTGGACCCCACTGTAAACAATCTGTCTTGTATTTCTTTTAAATCTGTTTTAATTTTTGCATCGTCCACTAAATCATTCAATAAGCCAATGAATGAGTTCAATTCATCCACTGTACCATAAGATTCAATACGAATGTGACTTTTAGGCACTCTTGTCCCTCCTATTAAAGAAGTCTTTCCCTGATCACCTGCCTTTGTATAGATTTTCATAACGTAATAACAAAACTAAACGTACTTAGTTCAGTATTTTAGAAATTAAATGTGTTTTTGGTTCAAGGTATCTGTCTCTACATTACCATCTCTTAAACGAACCACTCTATGGGCATATTGAGCAATATCTTCCTCGTGTGTAACAAGGATTACGGTATTGCCCGCAGCATGAATTTTACCAAATAATTCCATGACTTCCACAGATGTTTTAGAATCCAAATTTCCTGTAGGTTCATCAGCCAATAAAATAGATGGGTTGTTCACCAAAGCACGAGCGATGGCCACACGTTGAATTTGTCCTCCGCTCAACTCGTTAGATTTATGATGACTTCTATCTGCCAAACCCACTTTTTCTAAAGCCACTAAGGCTCTTTCAATACGATCTTTTTTAGGAATACCTGCATACACCAATGGTAAAGCGACATTTTCTGCAGCGGTTAATCTTGGTAACAAATTGAATTGTTGGAACACGAATCCTATCTCTATATTTCTGATGCCTGCCAACTCATCATCTGACATCGCACTTACATCATGCCCATTTAAATTATAGGTTCCTGCGGTTGGAGAATCCAAACATCCCAAGATATTCATCAAAGTACTTTTACCACTACCTGATGGACCCATCAATGCGACATATTCATTTCTGTTGATATCAAGATTGATCCCTTTTAAAACAGGAATCGCTTGATTCGCCATAAAATAACTTTTTTGAATATTTCTAAGTTCAATAACTGCTGACATAATAATTTATTTACGAATGACTTTAGGTACTTTAAAATAAGGTGCTGCTGCATCAGGTGCATTGGACAATGCTTCCTGATTGGTAATCGATCCGCCCACTTCATCTGCTCTTAATACATTATGGGCATCTCCCATATGCATTAACGGTGCAGTTCCAGTAGTGTCTAAGGCATTTAACTGCTCTACAAAACCTACTAAATCCTGCATATCCTGCACTAATTTGTCCATTTTTTCTGGCGCTACATTCAACCTAGAAAGGTGGGCTAAATGATTTACTAAAGAATGGTCTACTTGCATAGTACAAATGTACTCTAAAGCTCGGAACCCTCCACTTGGATTTGTTAAAAGGTTAAAAGAGGCAACCAAAGGTGATTTTGACCCCTTTTTTTACTGAAAATCAAAATATTTTTTGAAAATAGTTGCATAACTAACTAATTTTACGAAAAGCTATACTATGCAACCAACTATAAAGCAGGTCGTGGTCCTTGGAAGTGGTGTAATGGGTTCTAGAATTGCATGTCATTTTGCAGGCATTGGCGTGCAAGTTTTGTTGTTAGATCGTTTACAACCAGGTGCAGAAGAGAGTACCAATAGCAAAGAAAGAAATAAATTGGTAAATGATGCATTACAAGCTGCGATCAAATCTAATCCGTCTCCTATTTATACAAGTGCAGCAACTAAAAATATTCGTACTGGAAACTTCACAGACGATATGTCTAAAATTGCAACTGCTGATTGGATCATTGAAGTCGTTGTAGAAAGATTGGATATTAAGAAAAGTATTTATGATCAAGTAGAACAATATCGTAAGCCAGGTACTTTGGTGAGCTCCAACACTTCAGGCATTCCAATTCATTTGATGGCCGAAGGTCGTTCCGAAGATTTTCAAAAACATTTCTGCGGTACGCACTTTTTTAATCCGCCAAGATATTTAAGATTATTAGAAATCATTCCTACGCCAAAAACAGACCAGGCAGTGATTGATTTTCATTTGCATTATGGAGATGTGTTTTTAGGAAAGACGACGGTGCTATGTAAAGACACGCCTGCGTTTATCGCCAACAGAGTCGGCGTTTTCAGCATGATGAGCGTATTGCATATCATGGAAAAAATGGGACTTACAATTGACGAAGTGGAGTCATTGACTGGACCCATCTTAGGTCGTCCAAAGTCTGCCACATTTAGAACAGCTGATGTGGTGGGTATTGACACATTGGTTAAAGTGGCAAATGGTGTAGCAGAAAACTGTCCAAATGATGAAGCGAAAACAACCTTCCAACTTCCAACTTGGTTGGAGAAAATGGTGGAACAAAATTGGCTGGGAGATAAAACTGGTCAAGGCTTTTTCAAAAAAATAAAAACAGCCACTAGCAAAGAAATATTGACATTGAATTTGTCTACGCTTGAATATGAGCCTAGAAAGAAAACAAAAATGGCTTCCATTGATGCTGCAAAAGCAGTGGACAATTTAACTGCAAGATTAAAATTATTATACAATTCCAAAGACAAAGCAGGCGAATTTATTAAGGCATTTCATCATGCATTATTTTCTTATATCAGCCATCGCATTCCTGAAATCAGCGACGAATTGTATCGTGTAGACGATGCGTTGAAAGCTGGATTTGGTTGGGAGATTGGCGCATTTGAATCTTGGAATGAATTGGGAATTGAAGCTGTCATAAAAGATATGAAAGTAGCGGGTGTATCGGTGGCACCATGGGTTGAAACAATGGCCGCTAAAGGACTATCCTTCTACACCACTAAAAATGGCAAGCGTTATTATTACGATATTGTTTCTGGAGATTATGTATTAATTCCTGGCGCCGAATCATTTATCATCTTATCTGACTTTAAAGAAAAGACGATTTGGAAAAACAGTGCCTGTAATTTAGTGGACATTGGTGACGACGTATTTGGATTTAACTGGAATACTAAAATGAATAGCATTGGCGGAGAAGTGCTTGAGGGATTAAACAAAGCCATTCAGTTATCCGAAGAAAAAAGCAAGGGCTTAGTGATTGCCAATGAAGGCAATTTATTCAGTGCAGGTGCCAATGTGGGCATGATCTTTATGTTAGCAATTGAACAAGATTATGAAGAATTAGATATGGCCATTCGTGCATTTCAAAATAGCATGATGCGTGTTCGTTATTCATCGATCCCTGTTGCTATTGCACCTCATGGATTGTGTTTAGGTGGTGGATGTGAAATGAATTTGCATGCTGACGTAATTTGTGCAGCAGCAGAAACTTATATTGGTTTGGTAGAATTAGGCATTGGCGTGATTCCTGGTGGTGGCGGTACCAAAGAATTTGTATTACGTGCTTCTGACGAAATGCATGCAGAAGAACCAGAAACCATAACTTTAAAAAATAGATTCTTACAAATTGCAACTGCTAAAGTGGCTACTTCTGCGCATGAAGCAATGGAGATGGGTATTTTTAGAAAAGGTCAGGACCATATTATTTTAAATCAATCTAGACGTATTGCCAAAGCGAAAGAGCAAGTACTTGAACTATTCAATGCAGGCTATACCCAACCTATTCAACGCAACGACATTAAGGTTATGGGTAAAGCAGGATTAGGCGCATTGTATGCAGGCATTAATGGCATGTGGCGTGGCGGCTATGCAACAGATCATGATGCCTTGGTTGCACGCAAACTAGCTTATGTGATGTGCGGCGGTGACTTAAGTGAAGCGACTGTGGTAAATGAACAATATTTATTGAACTTAGAGCGTGAAGCATTCTTAAGCCTATGTGGTGAAAAGAAAACTTTAGAGCGCATCCAATCAGTCATTACTTCTGGTAGACCAATTCGTAACTAACAAATCGTCTAAAGCTTCATCCATACTTGCATAGTTAAAGCTAAAACCCGCAGCAATGATTTTTGCTGCACTAACTTTAGCGCTCTTCAAAACTTCAACACTCATCTCTCCTAGTATGATCTTCAACAGCATGCTAGGCACTTTGAATAGGATATAATATTTGTGTAAACGCTGCGCAATGGCTTTTGTCAATCTTGCATTGTCAACAGGGTCTGGTGCTACAGCATTGTATGTTCCCGCAATTTGTTCATTTACTAAAGTAAAAAGCATCATACGATTCAAGTCCTGTTGATGAATCCAGCTAACCACTTGTTTGCCATCTCCTAATATTGCAGCCACTCCTAACTTTGCAGGCTTCACAAATTCGGCAAGAGCACCTCCCTTTTGATTGAATACAATACCTATTCTTAATGTAACAAGGCGAATCCCCAATGCTTTGATGGGATGCATACTTTCCTCCCAAAGTTTACAGGTATCTCCTAAATAACTAGGACAATAAGGATCGGTCTCAACAAAACCTGATTCCACACTTTTTGTTGTATCAGGACCATACCATCCAATTGCTGATGCAGCCACTACCGCTTTCACTTTGTTTGGAACTGCTTTTAGTGTTTTTACAATCAATGTACTTGTGCCAACACGGCTATCCAATATGGCTTTTTTTCTTGCAGCAGTCCATCGCTTATCAGCCACCCCCTCTCCTGCTAAATGTATAATATAATCTGCCGCTGCTATAGCTTCTGGATCTATCCATCCCTTGCTTAGATCCCATTGTGCATACGCGAAATGCGCGCGACTTGATTGCTTTATTTGTCTCGTCAATACAATAACCTGATATCCTTTCGCTAACAATAAATTAGTTAAAGATTGGCCAACCATTCCTGTTCCACCTGTGATGAGTACTGTTTGCATACCTAAAGATAAATAAAAAAACCCCGCCTTTTCAGGCAGGGTTCCAACTAAATCAACTGTTCTATAAAAACGATTTTTAATCTGGCTTTTTACCATCTAAGAAAGAATTGATGGTAGAAATTTGTGTTTGGTTGTTTTCATCTTGCTCCACTGTGTACTTACTGTAATAGTTTTCTACCGAAGCCATCGTGTTACCAAACAAGTCCAAATTTCTTCTAACATAGGCAGGGACTGCATCAAACTCAGTACCAGGATCTGCGCCATTATTAATATTGAAAGATAGATTTCTTAATTTTTGAATACGCTCAGCCACTTTACGTCTTTGCTCTTCTGAATTATCCATAGAGATATCAAAGCTAGAATGCTGAGGTCTATTTTGTTGTTCACCTAATGATTCCTCACGCATTACCAATTGCATTGCAGGCTCTTCTTCTACCGCCATTTCAACACTTCTAAATGAAGTCTCCACTGTTTCAGCTACTGTAGTTTCAGCAGCCTCTACAGATACAGCAGCTTGTAAAGATTCAGCTACCTCAGTAACTGCTTCGAATGCTGGTGCCGCTACTTCCTCAATCGCTGTTGCTTCTGCTTCTGCTTCATCTGCACTTGCATAAATATTCACCGGCTTATTCAAAACAAATTCTGTAGTGAATTTATTTTCTTCAGGAACTTCCATATTTAATTCAAATACTTCTGCAACTTCATCTAACGCATGCTCTGCTTCTGATTCATCAACAATCATTGTTTCAGAGATTTCAAATGCTTCTACAGGTGCTTGCATTTCAGTCACCGGAGTTTCATCTTCAATACTTAATGTAGCAATGAAATTTGATTCGAAACGGGACTGGACTTCTCCATCGAAAGCTACCGCTTTCTCTTCTTCATCGTAATCAGGTGCTGAAACATATACATTACTCATTTCTGGCATGGTATATTCCTCCATTGTTGGCGCTAAATCCAATGATTCAATTTCCATTTCTATTTCAGCTGTAGGCACTTCTCGTTCCGCTGTCGCTTCTGGCATGATCTCCTCTGTCACAGTCGCTTCTGGCGCTTCGTCCATTGGAGCGATTGGTGCAATTGGAGCCACTTGCTCTGACTGTAAAGTCATTACAATCTTTTCTTCCACTGGTGCTTCTACTTCTTTAACTGCTTCTTTTTTAAATGGATCCTTATGTTCAAATCCAGTTGCAATTAAAGTGATCCCTAATTTGTCTCCCAATGTTTCATCATAACCCATACCCATGATCACATCACTGTGCTCACCTGTACGTGCACGTAAAATTGTATTGATGGTTTCCAACTCATCCATGCTGCATTCATAATCACCTTCAGCACTATTGATATTTAATAAAATCCATTTTGCGCCTTTGATATCATTGTCATTCAACAATGGTGAATTCAAAGCTTCCTCGATGGCTCTTTCTGCTCTATTTTCTCCAGCTACTTCTGCCTTTCCTAATATTGCTACACCACCATTTTTCATGACTGTACAAACATCTGCAAAGTCAACAATGATATGACCGCGGCTATTGATCACATCTGTGATACATTTTGCTGCAGTAGCCAACACATTATCTGCTTTTGTGAATGCTTCTTTCATTTTCAAATTGCCATATTGCATACGCAATTTGTCATTTGAAATCACCAATAAAGTATCAACATATGGCTTCAATTCATTGATACCTGCTTCGGCCTGCTTTTGACGACGAGGTCCTTCAAAACCAAACGGAGTAGTCACAATACCAACTGTTAAAATACCTAAATCCTTACAGATTTTGGCAATGATCGGCGCACCACCCGTTCCAGTTCCTCCACCCATACCCACTGTGATGAATGCCATTTTGGTATTCACTTCTAAAATTCTCTTGATCTCTTCCAAAGATTCTTCTGTCGCCAATTTACCCACAGAAGGGTCAGCACCTGCACCCAAACCTTGGGTCAAATGTGGTCCTAATTGAATTTTATTGGGAACAAGGCTCTGTTCGATTGCCTTAGAATCAGTATTGCATATGATGAAATCAACTCCTTCAATGTCTTGTTGGAACATGAAGTTAACAGCGTTGCTTCCTCCGCCGCCAACACCAAGCACTTTGATGATGGATGATTTTTGCTTAGGTAAGTCAAATTGAATCATTCGAAATTGTTTTTTATAGTTAGGTTAGTTAGTCGTAATTGGGTCTAAATTACTTGATTTCAATCGATTATATTCTACAAGTTATAAACGATATGTGGGTAATTTTTATGCCAAAGGTTTGTCTTCTTCTTCATTGAAAATTTCGATCAAGTTGTTCTTGAAACGATCCCAGAACTTGCTTTTTCTCTTTTCAATTTGCTCCTCAGAAACAGTCGTTGCAGCAGGCTGAGACATCTGTCTTTGAGTTGCTTGTGGCGCTGCAGCTACAGCAGCATTTACAGTCAATGCCTTAGGCACTTCTACTTTCTTATAAGTCTCTGTAAATACTTTATAATTTTGCTCATAATCATTATAACCTTTCAAGATCAAACCAATACATGTTGAATACATTGGCTTCTTTAATTCGTCAATATGATTCGGTGCTAAATGCTCATTTGGCAAACCAATTCTAGCATTTAAACCTGTAATATATTCTGTCAATTGGATCAAGTGCTTCAATTGAGAACCACCACCTGTCAAAATCACACCGCCATTTAACATACGGCTATCTAATCCAACTTGCTTTAAATGGTAGGTTACAAAATCAAGGATTTCGCTCATTCTTGCTTGAATGATTGCTGCTAAATTCTTTACACTAATTTCTTTTGCTGGCATGCCTTTTAATCCTGGTATAGTCACATAAGCGTTTGCTTTTGCTTCATCAGATAAAGCACTACCAAACTGCACTTTCATTGCTTCTGCTTGACTTTTCAATACACCCAATCCCATTCTGATATCATTGGTAATATTCTCTCCTCCGAAAGGAATCACTGCAGTATGTTTTAAGATACCATCATAGAAAACAGCAAGGTCACTTGTACCACCACCGATATCTAAAATAGCCACACCTGCTTCCATATCGATATCACTCATTACTGCACTCGCAGACGCCAATGGCTGTAATACTAAATCTTTAGTGATCAATCCGCTTCTTTCAACAGAACGATTGATATTACGGATAGCATTTCTGTCTCCTGTAATGATGTGGAAATTGGCGCCAACTTTAACACCATTCACACCTACTGGATCCTTGATATTTTGGTTATTATCTACATGAAATTCTTGAGGAATCACATCAATGATCTGGTCTCCTGCAGGAATAAATGTTTTTCTTTGGTTGTTGATCAATTGCTCAATCTCCCAAGCTTGGATCTCATTTTCAGCATCTTGTCTTACTTGATCCCCTCTTGTTTGTAAACTCTTAATATGGTGACCAGCGATACCCACATACACTTCGTGGATTTCTAAATCTGGATTACTTAAATGGCAATTTTGCAAAGCTTGTTGAATCGCTTTGATTGTTTGATCAATATTTAATACTTGACCATGTTGTACTCCATTGCTATTCGCACGACCAAATCCCAGGATTTCTAATTTCCCAAATTCATTCTTTCTTCCGGCAATCGCTGCAATTTTTGTTGTACCAATGTCAAGACCCACAATGATGGGAGAATCGTTCTGACTCATTTTTATAGGTTTTAGTTGTTAGTTGTTCGTAGTTGGAGACTTCGACTTCTTAGGCATTAAAGCCTTCGCAGTCTTATTCTTTTTATTTAACGAATTATTTTTAGGTTTATTGTTCAATTTCGGCTTTGATTTTACTGCTTTTGCTTGAACTTTTGTTTTGGACTTTGCAGTGGTAACTTTTGCTGTTGTAACTTTTGTTGTTAGGACTTTCGTTGAAACAAGTTTCGTTGGAGCAACTTTAACAGGTACAGGTTTTGCAGACATCGGCTTTGCTGCTGCTACAATTGGAGCAGTCTTAGTAACAGGCTTAGCTTCAGCAGCAATAACTGCAGCAGTTGCTACTTTAACTGTACTGTCTGTCTTTTCAACAATTGGAGCGGCCGGCATCGGCAAAGTAGAATCTCCAGTTGGCCAAATAAAGCTGCCTGTAAACTGAATTGGCTGTAAGCCCTTTTTCAAGGCAACCACTTGGTGATCAAATCTGCAATCAATCATTTGATATGCGTTGATACCAGCACCTACCCACACTTTTTTGTAAAATGTAAATAAGCGATTCAATTTATCTTCTAATTGTTCAACAGTACCTAATAAAACAAGATGGTCTCCAAGGGTTGGCACCATTTGAAATGTGCCATTTGGTTCAATATTCACCTGCGCCACTTGGGCCATAAAGAAACTATCTTTTTGTATGGTCTTTGCAAAAAACAACACCTCTTTTAACAATGCACTATCTGGTTTTGACAACTTGGCCTGATCAGTTGGGAATCCTGTAAATACTGGCAAATTCAATACGGTAAGCTGTTTCAAAGGCAGTCTCCAACCCTCATTGTCTATATAAAAAGAAGCCCCATTAGCAGTAAATACCCTTGCAATTGGGATTCTTTGTTCAATTTTTGCTTCTAATACCAATTTGTTGTCAATAAAAAATTCTGCATTTTTTACCCATTCCGTTTTTTCAATAAATCGCTCCAACTGCGTTAAATTCACTTGCTCAATGGGCACACCCACATGTACACCTTGTTCATTCAAGATGGAACGAATTGCAATTTCATCCATGAATAAAGCCTGTGCACTTTCGCCCACCAATTCAACTTGAATGTCGGTTAATTTCTTTTCATTCTTTGCTTTCCATGACACCACAAACAGCACAATGAGTGCGGCAGCAGCGATGCTCCACAAAACCCTAATTACTATTTTTTGCCATTGCTTCATGTACTACTTTGTAAGGATCTCTTGAATATTATTGATACAAACATCTATATCTCCTGCACCTGCCATCACAATCAACTTGTCATTGGTTGAAGATGCCCATGCAAGAAGCTGCTCCTTGGACATCACTTGCTTCTTATCTAATTTCATTTCGGACAATAACATTTCGCTTGTTACTCCAGGTATTGGCAATTCTCTTGCAGGATAAATTGGCAATAGGATCACTTCATCTGCCTGATCCAATGTAGCAGAAAATCCAGCTGCTTGGTCCTGCGTTCTACTATATAAATGCGGCTGAAATACCAATACCATTTTTTCGTTTGGATAGATACTTCTAACACCACTGATCAATGCACTTAATTCTTCTGGATGATGCGCATAGTCGTCTATTAATACTTTCGTTGGCGTCTTCACTTTATATTCAAAACGACGTTTTACGCCTTTAAATGCTGCAACTGCTGCAATAATCTTCTCGTCCTCAATACCTAAATTCAATGCGATGGCAATGGCCGCTGTTGCATTTTCTACATTATGCAGACCACCCATATTCAATACCACATTTTTTAATACACCGCCTGGATGCACTAAATCAAATACATAAGAGCCATCTACTACTTTTAAATCGCTTGTATGGTATCCAGCTTGATCTTGATTGTACCCATAAGTTGCAATTGTTTTATTCGCTGCACTTGTATCAACTGTTGTGCCTAATTTTTGAATTAATACACCACCTGGCTTTATCTTATCGGCGTATTGTCCAAAAGCTTTCAACACTTCTTCTGCAGTACCATAAATATCCAAATGGTCTGGATCCACCGCTGTAATGACCGCAATATTTGGTGACAATTTCAAAAAGCTTCTGTCATATTCATCTGCCTCAACTACCACAACGTTTTTTTCATGGCTCCAAAAATTCGTACCGTAATTAGAAGCGATACCTCCTAAGAATGCGTTACAACCATATCCAGTATGTCTTAAAATATGCGCAGTCATAGAAGTAGTAGTCGTTTTCCCATGTGTTCCAGCAATGCCAATTGTAAATGCATTCTCTGTAACCCATTGCAATACATCACTTCTTTTCACCACCAAATAGCCATTGTCTTTAAAATAATTCAATTCTTTATGCTCTGCTGGTATTGCCGGAGTGTATACAATAACAGTAGCGTCTTTATCCATTTGATTCAAGTCATCTTCAAAATGAATCTGAATACCTTCTTCTTCTAAACTATTCGTTAATGCTGTTGGGGTCTTGTCATACCCAGACACTTTTACACCCTGTGTATTAAAATATCTTGCCAACGCACTCATCCCAATACCTCCAATACCAATAAAGTAAATACGTTTTAAGTTTGTTAGTGGATTCATATTTTGTGCACTATTTAGGTTCTATCTCTTTAATTATATCAGCCGCAATTACCTGATCTGCATTTTTCCATGCAAATTTTTGAATCTTCGACTCCATTTCATTCAATACATTTTTATTCGCCATTAATTTTTCAATCATTGGGAACAAATCTTCAACTACAAGCTTATCTGCAATCATCTGAGCCGCATTTTCATCAACCAATACTTTCGCATTGAAAGTCTGATGGTCTTCTGCGGCATGAGGATAGGGAATAAATATGCAAGCTTTTCCAGTGATAGCAATTTCTGCAACAGCCATTGCACCTGATCTACTCACTATCATATCTGCTGCAGTATATGCTGCACTCATGTCCTGAATAAAGCTATCCACATAGACATTTCCATAATCTTCTGCTGCTGCCTTATATATAGCCGCATTTGGCTTACCCGTTTGCCAAATGAGTTGCACACCCATTTTTTCAAATGCTGCTAAATTTTGTTGTATCGCTTTATTAATAGATGCCGCACCCAAACTTCCTCCAATAATTAGGATTGTAAAATGATTAGGTAGCAGGCCAAATTGCAATAAAGCAACTTCTTTTTCGGTTGCACCATTGGCAATATTTTGTCTCACTGGATTTCCGGTGATCAATATTTTATCCGCTGGAAAAAATTGCTCCATTCCTTTTGTACCTGTAAATATCTTAGTCGCTTTTTTACCTAGCCACTGGTTGGCTTTTCCGGCAAATGCATTTGACTCATGTATAAAAGTTGGTATCCCCTTTGATTGAGCGAACCTTAATACGGGGAAACTTGAATAACCTCCTACCCCAAAAACCGCATTAGGCTTAAATTGATTAAAGATGGTTTTAACTTGTATAAAACTTTTAATCAACTTAAAAGGTAAAGTCAAATTCTTTAGAATACTTTGTCGATTAAATCCAGCGATCGTTAAACCCACAATCTGGTATCCAGCTTGTGGCACTTTTTCCATTTCCATTTTCCCATTGGCACCAACAAACAAGATCGCAGCATCAGGCTGTATCTTTTGTATAGCTTGTGCAACAGCGATTGCAGGAAAGATATGTCCTCCTGTCCCGCCGCCAGCGATGATAATTCGCAATGGTGTATGTACTTGATTAGGCATTAACAGGATCTATATTTTCGTTAGGAATTTCTATCTCTGTTTCAGTTGGCGCCTTCCCTTCCATTTGTTCCACGTTTCTTGCAACACTTAAAATCAATCCTATAGAACAACAAGTGAAAATAAAAGAACTTCCACCCATACTCAATAAAGGAAGGGTCACTCCAGTTACTGGAACAATCGCCACATTCACCGCCATATTCGCGACCGCTTGGATAATCAAAGTGAAACTTAATCCAAGTGCTAAGAACGCTCCAAATGCATAGGGACACTTTCTAAATATTCGAATACATCTAAATAAAAATACTAGGTAAATAAAAATGATAAATGCGCCGCCTAATAACCCATATTCTTCTATGATCACTGCGTAAATAAAATCGTTGTATGCTTGAGGTAAAAAATTTCTTTGTTGACTATTCCCTGGCCCCAAACCAACAAACACCCCACCATTCGCAATGGCAATTTTTGCTTGTTGCACCTGATATGGTTCTTCACTATCTTTTGCATACATAAAATCTTGCACACGATTTACCCAAGTACCAAATCGACCCCAGCTTTTTAAGGACTCTGCGACAACTGGCTTGCTAGAATCAATTGTTCCTTCATTAGACTTATGTGTCGCAATGGCAACACTAATAATGATCACAATAGGAATCATTGCAACACCAATCGTTAATAATATATGTTTAAAACTTACTCTTCCAATAAACAACAATAACAAAGAAGTCGCTCCTGTAAGCAATGCATTTGATAGATTGGCTGGCATGATTAAGCCACAAATAATGAAAACAGGTATGATCACAGGCAAAAATCCTTTCTTAAAATCTTTAATCACTTCTTGCTTTTTACTCAAGACCTTTGATAGGTACATGAACAAAGCTAATTTAGCCACATCACTACTTTGTATGGTTAAATTAATGATGGGCAATTTAATCCACCTACTCCCTTCATTAATTTTAGCTCCAAAGAATAAAGTATAAATTAATAATGGCACAGAGAACATAAATAAAATGGTTGCCACACGCGAAAATACAGTGTAGTTCACCCTATGCAATCCAAATACGACCAACAACCCAATTAATGTAAATATGATTTGCTTGAATAAATAAAAGCTTGTGTTACCACGATACATTTTATACGCCAATGAGCCAGTTGCACTATATACTACCAATATAGAGATCAAAGACAATAACAATACCAAACCCCAAATATATTTATCCCCTCTGGTTCGCTGGTCTAAATGCTCTCTCATCCCACCAATAGAGGGCATTTGAGAAAACAATTTATCTGTGGTTTCCTTTAGCATGATTATAACTCTTTAACGCTTTCTTTAAATTGACATCCTCTGTCTTCATAGTTCTTGAATAAATCAAAACTTGCACAAGCAGGACTTAATAAAACTACATCACCTTTTTCAGCTAATTTGAATGAAGCATTTACAGCTTTTTTAGCAGAATCAACTTCTACAATTTGATCTACCTTATCTTTAAAAAATTCCATCAATTTTGCATTGTCAGTACCCATGCATACAATGGCTTTTACTTTTTCTTTCACTAAATCAGCTACCAATTCATAATCATTTCCTTTATCTACACCACCTAAAATCAAAATGGTTGGCTTTTGCATACTTTCTAAAGCATACCAAGTACTGTTCACGTTGGTTGCTTTACTATCATTGATAAAATCAACACCTTTAACAGTGGCAACAAATTCCATTCTGTGTTCTAGGCTATGGAAATTGCTAACCGCTTCGCGAATTTTTTCCTTTCTGATGCCCAATGTAGTTGCAGCAATGCTTGCAGCCATTGTGTTATAAGCATTATGCTTGCCTTTTAAAGCAAAGTCATAAATACTCATCGTCACTCTTTCTTCTTGGATTTTTAACATCATTTGGTCATTCTTGATGTAGCCGCCTTTTTTTAATTCTTGTTTCATAGAAAATGGTAGTAGGTTAGTATGTGTAGTTAGTAGTTCTAATTGTTTTACGATTACTTCGTCGTCTATGCAATAGATAAAGCAATCTTTTTCGGTTTGATTTTCAATAATTCTCAACTTGCTTTTAATATAATTTTCAAATTGATAATTGTATCTATCTAAATGGTCTTCAGTAATATTTAACAGAATAGCAATGTCTGGTTTGAAGCTTTGTATATCATCCAATTGAAATGAACTCACTTCAATCACATACAATGCCTTGGGATCCACAGCAACCTGTCTAGCAAAAGAGAATCCGATATTACCCACAATCGCAACATCTTGTTCTGCCACTTTACAGATATGATATAATAAAGATGTAGTCGTTGTTTTGCCATTGCTTCCAGTGATTGCTACAATTTTACTATCTCCTTTATATCTGTAGCCAAATTCAATTTCACTGATCACCGGAATACCTTTCGCACGAATTTGTTTTACCAATTCATTCTTTTCAGGAATGCCAGGGCTCTTCATCACTTCGTCTGCTGCTAAAATTCTTTCAACATCATGAGTACCTGACTCAAACGGAATTGCATTCGCCTCAAGCTCTGCTTTAAAAGCTGGTTTGATAGCGCTAGCATCAGATACAAACACGTCGTATCCTTTTTGCTTTGCAAGCAATGCAGTCCCTACGCCACTCTCTCCTGCACCTAATATGACAATCTTTGTAGCCAATTTATCTTGTTTTTAATGTTAGGATAGAAGTGATGACTAATAATATAGTGATGATCCAAAAGCGCACTGCGATCTTGCTTTCGTGAAAACCTTTCTTTTGATAATGATGGTGCAAAGGACTCATTAAAAACACACGACGTCCTTCTCCGTATTTTTTCTTTGTATACTTGAAGTAACCTACCTGAATAATAACACTTAGGTTTTCAATTAAAAACACACCACAGAAAATTGGAATCAATAATTCCTTACGAACAATAATTGCCAATGAAGCAATGATGCCACCTAAAGCCAAGCTTCCAGTATCACCCATAAATACCTGTGCTGGATAAGCATTGTACCATAAGAATCCGATACAAGCACCAACAAAAGCGCCTACAAAAATGGACAATTCACCTAAATTAGGAATGTACATTACGTTTAGATAGTCGGCAAATACATAGTTTCCACTTACATATACAAACACACCTAAAGCTGCTCCTATAATGGCACTCACTCCAGCAGCCAAACCATCCAAGCCATCTGTGATGTTGGCACCGTTTGATACTGCAGTAATGATGAATGTGACAACCAAAATATAAACGATCCATGTATATTTTTCTGCACCCGGACCCATCCAGCTAATCAACTTACTGTAATTGAATTCATGATTTTTTACAAATGGGATAGTAGTGATGGGTGTTTTAACTTTTACAAATCGACGCTCTTCTCCATTAATTGTTCTTACAACTACATCTGCACCTTTAGCAATTTTTTCACCTTTCGCCAAACTTGCAGCCACATTGGTGGACACTATTTCACGCTCAACTGTAACAGCATTACTAAAATACAAAGTCACACCGATGATCACACCTAAACCAACCTGACCAATTACTTTAGAAATACCAGCCAATCCATCACTATTCTTCTTTTTGTAAGCTTCTCCTTTTTCCTGCGCTTCTTTTCTTGCACGAATTTTAAAATAATCATCCAAGAATCCAATGATACCCAACCATACAGTACATAGTACCATTAAGCGGATATATACTTTATCTAAATTGGCAAATAACAAAGTAGGAATCAATACACTCATCAAAATGATGATTCCACCCATTGTTGGTGTACCCTTCTTTTGTTGCTCTCCAGCCAATCCTAATTCTCTTACGCTTTCTCCTATTTGTTTTTTCTGCAAAAACAAGATCATTTTTTTACCGTAAACTGTCGCAATGAACAATGACAACAAGATCGCCATGGCAATTCTGAAAGTTAAAAACTGGAACATACCCGTGCCTGGAATATTGAACGACTTGTCTAACCATGAAAATAATTGATACAGCATAGGGACTTATTTAGCGAATGTGTTAAAGATGTTTTGTAAAATTTGCTTGTCATCAAAGTCATGTTTAACACCTTTGATATCCTGGTATTTTTCATGACCTTTCCCTGCAATCAAAATGATGTCACCAGGTTTAGAGAAACTAACTGCAGTCTTAATCGCTTCATAACGATCTACGATATTCACATATTTTCTTTTTGCAGCACTACTTAAACTCATTTCCATATCCTTGATGATCTGATTAGGATCTTCTGAACGTGGATTGTCACTTGTAAAAATCACTTTATCGCTTAAATCACAAGCCACTTGGCCCATCACAGGTCTTTTTGTTTTATCTCTATCTCCACCACATCCAACTACAGTAATGACAGCTTCTCCGCCTTTTTTTAATTTAGCGATGGTTTCTAATACATTTTGCAAAGCGTCTGGCGTATGTGCATAGTCTACAATACCAATTGTATTTTCATCGCTAATGATATAATCAAATCGACCTTCCGCTCCAGTCAATGCACTCAAAATAGTTAATACTTTCTCAGATGGTTCCCCTAACTGAACAGCCACACCATATACCGCTAAGAAATTATAAGCATTGAAAGTGCCAATCAATCTGCAATGCACTTCTACCTCATTGACATTGAGCACCAAACCAGTCAATTGATTTTCTAAAATTTTTCCTTTGTAAGTTGCAGGGGCATGTAATGCATAACTAAATTGCTTCGCTTTTGTATTCGACAACATCACTGCTCCATTTTGATCATCTAAATTTGTGATCGCAAATGCAGAAGCTGGCAAGTGATCAAAGAATGCTTTCTTAACACGCACATACTCTTCGAATGTTTCATGGTAATCCAAGTGATCATGTGTGATATTTGTGAAAGCAGCACCTGTAAATTGCAAGCCTGTAATACGATGTTGGTGTACTGCATGACTACTACATTCCATAAAGACATGAGAACAGCCCGCTTCCACCATTTGTGCCAACAACGCATTTAAACGAATGGCATCTGGTGTTGTATGTGTAGCAGGGATGATTGTTGCTGCAATTTGATTTTGCACGGTACTCACCAAACCACAGGTATAACCCATTTCAGAAAACAACTTAAACAACAAGGTTGCCACCGTTGTTTTACCATTGGTACCAGTCACGCCAACCAATTTAATTTTAGTAGATGGTTGTTCATAATATTGATGCGCCATCAATGCTACAGCTTCTTGCGTATTCGCTACAACAATATAAGTCACACCCGTTTTTGTAGTTGCCGGCAATTGCTCACAGACAATGACAGCTGCCCCTTTTTCAATAGCAGTATCAATAAATTGATGTCCATCAACTTGAACACCTTTAATAGCAATAAATACAGTCCCTTTTTGAACCAATCTTGAATCTATTTGCAAGTCAACAATTTCTTGATCAGTAGTGCCTACTACTTCTCTTAAAGCAACGCCAAATAAAATATGTTGTAATGATTTCATCATGATGATTAATTCAATTCGATTAATATTTGTTGTCCTCTTTGAATATATTGCCCCTGTAAAATACTTTGACGTACAACTTTTCCTTTTCCGCTACATTTCACGATCAATCCCTTCTTCTCACACAACCACAATGCATCTTTTAACTTCATGCCACTGATATCTGGCATAGTACTATCAGAAACCATTTGCATTTGTTGTCTCGCGCTCACAGTTCTGCCCGCACCTTGTACCTTAGCCCACTGTGCATTGCTAGGTGTTGAATCTTGATAAGGCAATGCCAATTGTTTTGCAATGGCGCTTAATGAAGTCTTTGAAACTGTATAATTAAACAACTGTGAATCTTTTAAATTAAATGAAGGCGCTTGATCCATTTTATTTTGAATATAAGTCACATACAACCTGTCAGCGATTTCTTTGAATACAGGACCTGCAACAGATGCGCCATAGAATGGATAGGCATGTGGCTTATTTTTAATGTTCACAACTATGGTATATTGCGGATTGTCCGCAGGGAAATAACCCGCAAAAGAAGATTGATAAATTTTATCTTTATACCCTTTATTACCATTTGCAACTAATGCTGTACCTGTCTTGCCAGCCACTTTATAAGGGCTATTCTTAAATAAGGTTTTAGCTGTTCCATTGATACATACGCCTTCTAATGCAGCTTGCGCAGCTTTGATTGTTGCTGGACTATAGACTTGTGGATTGTATACTTTAGGTGAGATGGTTTTAATCACTCTGCCTTCTTCTTGAATCTTGTTCACCAAATATGGGCGCATCATCTTTCCGTTATTCGCAACCATATTATAAATCATCAATGTTTGAACTGGAACTATTCCAATATTATAACCAAATGCCATCCATGGTAAAGTAGTAGGACCATATAATTTATCGCCCGGCTTTGTAATCTGCGCTCTTCGCTCACCTACTAAATCAATGCCTGATAATGAGTCCAATCTTAATCTAGTTAAATGCTTATAATAGGCAGTAATATTGTTACTATAATGCTGCATAGCTATTTTAGCCATCCCTACATTAGAGCTTTCTTCAAATGCTTCTAGTACTGTTGCTTGATGTTTGCCATGTTTTTCTGAATCCCATACAGTTTGGCCTGCTACTTTCCAAGCGCCACCTTCTAAATTAACTGGTGAATTCAAAGTCACTTTTCCGTCTTCTAATGCCTGCATCAAAGTCACCAACTTAAATGTAGAACCTGGCTCAGATGGCGTGATGGCATAATTTAAATCTTCTGCATAAAAACCATCTCTAATTTTTCCAAGGTTAGCAATTGCCTTGATCTTACCTGTTTTCACTTCCATCACCATCGCCACCCCATATTGTGCTTCATTCCCAATCATCATTTTCATCAATGCATTGGTTGTTACTTCTTGAATATACACATCTAAAGTGCTGACAATATCCTTGCCTGTTTCTGGCTCAATTTCAAATTCACCCTCTTGTACTGGAACAGTTACTCCACCTGCAATTGCACGAACCAACTGCTTGCCATTACGCCCATTCAATACAGTATCGTAAGACAATTCTAATCCAACTTTATGTTGATCTCTTGCCAAACCAATGGTTCTGTAACCCATGTTTTGATAAGGATTCAAACGAATATTTTTTTCTTGCGCAATAAATCCACTCTTATACCTTCCCAAACGGAACAATGGAAATTTTGCCATTTGCAAGTACTGCTTGTAATTGATTTTCTTCTTTAGCTCGTAATTTGGCTCTTTAGCTTCATATGCTTTTGTTAAAGCATCTTTATAAGAACTAGAAGATTGGTCTTTAAATAGATCTGCCAATGCAATACTTAAAGAATCTATGTTTTCTCTAAATGTCTTGCCACCTTTTTCATGCAAAGGCTCCACTCTAAAATCAATGTAAATATCAAACTGAGGCACGTTAGTACTCAACATCTGTCCATCTTCACTATAAATAGTTCCTCTATCTGCAGGTATTTCAATGATGCGTTGGTGTAAGCTATCACTTAATCCTCTCCAATAAGATCCTTGTACTTGTTGGATATAAAAAGCCTTGCCTAAAATAAAAAGGCAAACCACTACCATTAAGATATAGCTTAAATAAACTCTCCAAAGTATGTCGCGTTTTACATCCATTATTTGGCTTTATTATTTTCGTTGTTTAGATCAAAACGCTTCTCCAATGGTATGCGTATAGACATCTCCTTAGAAACTTTTAAGCCATAAGGCTCCATTGCTTTTTCTATATTGATAGATTCGCTCTTAAGCATTAAGTCAGCTTTAAGTGTTTTATACTCAAACTGCAATTGCTTAATTTCCTTCTTTGTCGTATTGATTTTACGGATCGTTTTATCCGTCAAGTGTCCATTAGCGATATAAAGTATCGCTAGTACTGCCAAGAACAAAAAGAAACTAATGTTCAGGACAATCCATTCGTAGTTAAGTATGCTTTTGATAGCAGACTTAGGGTTGTTTTTTACAGGTACGGACATACGGTTTATACTCTTTCGGCAGCGCGCAATTTTGCGCTTCTGCTTCGATTGTTTTCTTTCATCTCTTTTTCAGAAGCCACAACAGGTTTTTTTGTTATGATCTTCCAAAGGACTTCTTTCTTTATGGAAAGAAATGGGTTGGTCACATCGTCTTCATCAGGTCCTACTTTGAATGCATTTTTCACCATTCGATCTTCGATAGAGTGGAATGTGATGATCACTGCTCTGCCACCTGCTTTAATCACATCTGGCAATTGCGCTAAAAACTCATTCAACACTACCATCTCTTCATTCACTTCCATTCGGATAGCCTGGAAAACCTGTGCCCAATATTTATTTGGATTCCCTTTTACTACAGGTGCAATTAAAGTTTTAAAATCTTGTACGGTAGATAACTTTAATAAGCGCCTCTGTGTGACAATATGTTTCGCTAGGGTTTTAGCGTTGGTGACTTCACCATATTGCTCAAACATTTTATGTAGTGCTGCTTCTGAATAGCTTTCTATTATTTGCGCTGCTGTTCTTGTTTGACGTTGATCCATTCTCATATCAAAGGGACCATCAAAACGAATAGAGAAACCTCTTGAACCTTCATCGAATTGGTGGCTACTTACACCTAAATCGGCTAAGACACCGTCCACCTTATCAATTTTATTCAAGCGAAGGAATCGTTGTATGTACCTGAAATTTTCAGGTATAAAAACAATTCGATCATCATTTGGCAGATTCTTTTTAGCATCTGCATCTTGATCAAAAGCGATGAGTTTTCCTTTCGGACCCAACTTTGATAAAATGCCTCTACTATGTCCTCCTCCTCCAAATGTGGCATCTACATAAATACCGTCTGGTATGATATTTAGATGCTCAATGGTTTCTTGAAATAAAACAGGTATATGATAATCTGTGT
>ERZ650308.397-NODE-397-length-23345-cov-43.242164_pt1 | contig 23345 bp, 30 predicted proteins | sample MGYA00376244_ERZ650308 | MGnify/ENA primary metagenome ERZ650308 (study PRJEB26733, sample SAMN07839295) | wastewater metagenome | biome: small river; feature: stream; material: water | place: USA: North Carolina | collected 2016-04-26 ... | reverse complement strand
CGGCCGAGGTTCGCGCCGAGGTCGTAGGGAATCATCGGGAGGATGTAGGGCGTCACCGCCACTCCTTCCGCCATTCATACCGCGGATCCTGCAACGCACCGACGTCATCGCTGCCCAACACGACGACCCGCGCGCCGGTCGGCAGTTTCGGATTGGAGGGCCCGACGCCGAGGTGCGCGAACCGCTCGTAGCCCTTCCCGAAGAACACGGCGAATCCGTCCTTCTCTGTCCATTCGGCGATTCGCTTGCCGCGCAGCCAGAGGTTCAGCATGGCTTGATCGCTGGCATTCTGCAGCCCGGTCGACGCGGGGAACGCGACCGGCGCCTTCGCGTAGCACTCATACGCGCCATGCAGCGCGCCGGTATCGCAGAGGATGAACGAGCCGGACAGCGTGTTCGCGTATCCGATGCGCAGCATCACGAGCGGTTCGGGGCGGTCGACGAGAGGCGTGATGTCGTCGGTCAGCACGAGGTCGAGGTCGATCGCGAGGAAGCGCGGGCCGAACAGGTCCAGCCTGTCGCGCGACCATTGCCACATTCGGCGGCGGCATCGGAAGGCACCCGCGAACTCGGTCGGCAGCGGGTGGCACTCGACGCGCGGGTCGATACCCGCCGTGTCGTCGGTCATGCAAATCATGCGGTGCGGCAGTCGCAGGTTCCGTTCGAGCATCGACCGCATGTTGTTCACATACGCGGCGGTGAAGAGCGACGACCCGTCGGCGCGCCGCCATTTCCACGTAACGACGGCGATCATGGGGAGCCGATAAGGGCGAACGACCCGGCGAGCGGCCCGGTCTCTGTGATGTGCAGCGGGCGCCCGGCCTGCGCCGCGAACGTCTCGACGTATTGCCGCAGGATGCCAACGCCGTCCGTTTCCTCGAGCGGGACGAGCACCCGCCGGCAGCGTGCCATGGCGTAGCGGATAGCGACCGGGCGACGCGGCGTCTGATGCGGGCCGTCGATCAAGCCGAGGTCGTATTGTTCGGTATCGACGCCGAGGATGCGCAGCGGCTCGCGCCATGTGTATTGGCGGATCCTGACGATGTTCGGAAAGCGGCGAACGATGCGATTCTCCCATACCGTCGCCCATGCCTGGTCGTCCTCCGCGCAGTCGATCCAATGCGCGCCGCCCTCGACGAGCGCGAGGGTCGAATGCCCAGGGCCGAACTCGAGCACCCGCTTCGCGTCCAGCCGCCGCACGGTGTCGAGGATGGCGCCGTAGTCGGCGAAGGAACAGAAGTGCTCTTCGCGCGGGTAGAGGCGGAACTCGCGGACGTTCACGGGTCGACGAACTCCGTCAGTTGGTAGCGGGATTCTTCGAAGAACACGGCGGCGCGCGGGTGCTTCCGCTGCGTGTTGAAGCAACGCAGCGCGCGTCGCTTCCGCTCGACCCATCCCGGCTCGAACGCCGACGGGTCGCCGGCGCGCACCTTCCCCTTCGCGTCGTAGGTGTGGAACCGGGTCAGGCGGTCGCCGAACACCTCGGCCGCCGCCTCTGCGACCGCGACATGGTCGGGGTGCGACGACCGCGGTGACGGCGCGAAGACCCGCGCCGGCCGGATTCGCGCGTCGATTTCGCGCAGCTTGGCGGCGAGGTCGACGCCGTCCAATTGCTCGACCGGACCGGCGCCAAGGATGGCGGCCGCGGCACCCGACTCGGCGGCGCGCGTCGCGGTGTCGCCGTAGTCGCCCGAGCTCGGGAAGCAAATCACGACCCGCGGGCGATGCCGGATCATCAGGAAGGCGGCGAATAGCACCTCGTCGTCGGCGTGCGGGGTCAGTAGCAACGCAGTCGGCCGGACGCCTTCGATGAAGAACACGTCGGGCGGGTCGCCGTGTTGCTGCTGGATCAGGCTGGCGTCACCGTAGTGCGTCGCCGTCGGCCCGACGTCGTGCACGGCGAAGCCGGCGCCGTCGAGGTACTGCCGCACCATCCGCGGGTCAGTCAGAGTGACCGCCGATTCGCTGCCCTTCCAGCCGCCGAAGCGTGAGCTCGCCGGGTTGGTCGCGTCGTCCTCGGTGATGCGGATGACGCCACCCGGGCGCAGCACCCGGAAGAACTCCGCGCAGACCTTCGGCCAATCCTGCGCCTGGACGTACATCAGGGAGTGGGAGACCGTGATGCCCGCGACCGACGCATCGGCGAATTGCTCGAGCCCGTCCTCGAACCGCCATCCGAGCGACTTGTCGAGGTTCACGAAGCCGGGCATCGGATGCCAGGACGGGGCGCCGGGGGTGCCGCATCCGAGGTTCAGGCGCAGCGGTTCAGCAACGCCCGGGCGCGTCTTTGCTTCCTTTGGCGTCGTTGCATTGCGCCCCTCGCGCCGCTTCCGGTAGGTGGCGAGGATGGCCGGCGTGTAGCGGACGCGCGCCGTCTGCGCGACGTCAAACAGGAAGTGCCAATCCTCGGGCGCCCTGTCCTCGGGGAAGCGGATGTCACCGATCGCCGAGCGGCGGAATAACGCTGCGTGGATCGGGATGAAGTTCTTCACGCCGAGCTGAGGGGCGATCCACCCGTCGATATGGCGCGTCGCGTAGTGGTATCGCTCGCTCGCCAGTTGGACGGCGCCGCTTACCTCGATGATTCGGGTGTCGCAGATGACCCACCCGGCGTCGGCATCCATGCGCGCGAGGGATAGCTCGACCTTCGTCGATTCGATCGTGTCGTCGGCGTCTAGGAACTGGATGAATTCGCCAGACGCCTGCGAAAGTCCCCAATTGCGGGCCGCCGCGACCCCGCCTTGCTCCTTCGAGATGACCACGTGCGCAGCGTTCGCGGCGCGCGCCGTCCCATCCTTTGACCCGTCGTCGACCACGATGACCTCGACAGGGCATGTCTGTGCGAGCGCGCTGTCGACCGCCGCGGCGATCGTCGCCTCGGCGTTGTAGGCGGGGATGATGACGGATGTCAGACCGGGGATCATTCCGCCGCCCACGCTCCGCGCGCAATGGGCGCCCCTTCCGCCTCGAGCTCAATCTGCAGGAGGGCGAGCGCGCGCCACGCCATCTTCGCGGAATGGCGCAGGCCGTCCGAGTCCAGCGCCCCGCGGTCCAGTAGGTGCCGCATGATGCAATCGGCGTTGTCCATCGACTTTCCGCGTGCCCAATGCAGCGGCTCTCCGGGGTTGTGCTGGTCATTTCCGGCCTTGCTGACGCGGGCGATTTCGGCGAGCGCGGCCGGGAAGTAATCGAGGACACCAGCGGCGAGCGGGACCGCTTTGCGTTCCTTCGGGTCGGTCGGCAGCGTGACGTTACTCGTCATCGTGGATTTCCTCGGGCAACGGACGGACCGCCATGACCTCGCCGTCGTGTGCCATGTATTCGATTGGGATGCCGACCGCTTCGGCGGCCGCGATTTCCGCCGCGATGCCTTTTGACTGCCGCCATCCGTCGAGCATGAGGACGACCATGCGCGACGCGCACCGCAGGAGCGGCAAGTCCTGCGCCATCCAAAACGACGTCGTTTGCGGCAGCGGCGCCAGCAGGTCGATCGGGTGCGAGTGCGCAATTGGACAGAAGACCGCCGCCCCGCGCGCCATCAGTGACGCCGCGACCTTGCAGACCTCGACGAAGCGCCGCTCGCGCACCGCCGGGTCGGGGTGGGTGTACGGTGACGCCAGGTACACGAAACCGGTCATTTGCGATTGCGCAGCCACGTCAAGTAGTCCGCGCCCTGTTCCGGGTCGAAGCACATGTGGATAAGCCGCGGGTCGTCGTCCGAGTACCGCGGGTCGATGATCGTCACCGCGTTCGCGAAGATGTCCTGGTTCGGCAGACCCTTCTCCTGCGCGTATCGATCGAACGTCTTATAACTTGATAGACGAACGGCGTGAGAAATCAAGGCCGTCGCAGGATCTTTCAAGATGGCATAGCCTGATGTGTGGGTGTGACCGCATGTAAGCAAGTGGTCGCGCCATCCCATCGTCGCCGCCTTCAACGGGCCGTGCACCGTGTTCCACATCGAATGGCCGGCGAAGTCGTGGCGCGCGTTCACGCGGATCGCGCGCCCATTCGGAAACCGCAATTCCAGCCGAACGGACGAATTGTCGAACAACGTCGCGCAATTGCTCATAATCCAGCGGTGCAGCGCGACGCCCATCCCGCTATGCCATGCGAGGTGATTGCCGCCCAGGCAGTAGAGCCACGGGATTTCGCGCAGGAACCATTCGTACAGGCGGATCGCTTCCGCTTCGGACGTCGACTGCTCGGCATACAGGCGCGCAAGTCTGCCGACCCACGCATTGATGCCGTCGCCGATGTTCGCCGCCATCATCCCGGGCGTCCTCTTGACGAGGTTCACGTCGCGTTCGATGCGCGCGATGTCGGTGCCGTCGTCGTCGAGGTGCGGGTCGCCGAAGTGGCTGATGCCGATCGGGCCGTCGACTGCGACCTTGACGGGAATCAGGTTTCGCGCCTTCTCGGCTTTCTGAAGGTGCGCGAATTGCTGCTTGCGGCGGGCGATGATGGCTTCGGCCGGCAGCGTGGCGTCGGGCGGCGCGTCGATCAGGAACGGCGTCGGGCTAATGCCCGCCTTCCGCGCGCTCTTGATGCGGTGTTGCAGGGTCGCCCGCGGAACGCCTAACGCCTCGGCGGCGCGGTACTCGCTTCCGTACCGTTTCACGTAATCGACCGCTTGCTGCATCAACGACGAAGGCATTCGAGGCGTCGGCATGGGTGTCAGTTGATCGTCGGGAACGGTTGCGCCCCGGCGTGAATCGCCGACGCGAGGACGTCATCGTCGAGCAGGCCCGGGAACTTCTCGGCGAGCAGGAACACGACGATCGGGATAAGGGCGGACGCCTGCCCGGCGGTCATCACTCGACGCGGGATTTCCGCGCCGAATGGTCCGTCTGGGAAGTCGCCGTCGATCAGGCGGCACATCACGCCGGCAGCGGTCAGGTACAGGTAAGCCGCCTGCTCGAGCGTCAGGTCGAATGTCGGCGGCTCGTCCATATCAGCTAATGCCGCCCATGCTCGGCGGTTCGCTCGCCGCCAGCTTCTTCAATGCTTCATCCGTCCGCTGCAGGAGCAGGGCAAGCAGCGGGTCGGCGGCATCGTCGAACGCGATCCGCGCCTTCTGCTCGCGCCGTCCGTAGGGACCGACGGCGCTGATCGTGACGTCCACGTACTCATACGCCACGACCGCGCCGTTCGATTCGACGAATGCGGTCATCGGCCGCGCGAGGGGTCGAACGGCGGCGGCGGCGGAACGAACGGCGGTTCGGCGCCCGGCGGGATGTAGGTCACGCCGCGCCGGGTCAGTTCCGCGACCGCCACGTCGAGATACGCCTGATCCTTGGCGGCGCCCGTCGGGTATGACATCCCCTCGTTCATGCGCTTCGACCGGACGCACTCGTCGGCCCACCAGCGGAGCTCGGCGATGGTGAGCGTCACGACCGACAGCCGCCCGCCCATCACGTCGCCCATCACGCGCGGCATGTACCCGTAGGGCGGGTTCCCGTTGGCGACGAACTCGACCTCGCGCTCGCGCGACAGTTGCAGGAACTCCCGCGCCTCACGCGCCTTCATGTCCTCCCAGGACTCGGGCGACACGGCGTTCGCCGCCGACTGCAGGCGGGATGCGAGATACTGGCGGACGTTCACGCGAACCCCTTCAGCGGGCCGTCGTAACCGCTGACGTCGACGCCGGCGAGTTCCGCTTCCGGGTTCATCAGGACACGCCCGGTGTCGGGGTCGCGCACGATCGCCTTCTTCGTGAAGATGGCGTAGTCCTTCGCCCCGCTGCGCCAGAGGCCGGACTTCACGTAAAACGCCCAATCGTAGAGCCCGAGCTTGTCCGGGTCGACGGTGCCGGTGTAGTTCGCCGCCTCGTCGGCCGAGTAGCGCATCAGGTTCTCCATGCGCTGGCGGTCGGCTTCGCTGATGTAGGGCGTGCCGAACGGGTCGCGACCGAACGGGGCGGCCGGATCGCCGGACGGGGCGAACGCCGCGCGCTGCTCAACGTCGCTGACCTTGACGTCGGCGGTCTCCGTGTCGATTTCGAGGGTGACGGTTTTCTTCATTGCGTGCCTCCGTTGCGTTGTGCGTTGACCTCTGCGATCTTCGCGTTGATGGCGGACGCCGCATTGCTGGTAGGCGTGCCGTCGAAGTAGTAGGCGATAACCGAGCCGCTATCGCTCATTACCTTTCCGACCAGTGGGCCGGCGAGCGCGATCAGGGGCGTCACGTAGTCGGGAATCTCTGGGACAAGCGCCTTCGCCACGATGGCGATCACGCCTGCGGCGCCGATTGACGCCAGCGTGTATCGCTTCGTGCTCGTGACGTCCTTCACAACGAGGCGCACGACGTCCCGCTCTTCTGTCGTATGCCGCTCGGCCGCTTCCTTGCGCCCCGCGAGTTCGGACTGCCGCTGCCATTCGTCCGCCTTCTGCAGCCGGTCGAACATCGGAGCGAGTTTGTCGAGGTAGTCGAGGGCGTGCGCCTCGACCTGTTCGACCAGTGCGGCGTTTTCCGCCTGCGCCTTCTTCAGCGCGGCGACCACTTCGACGGCCTGCGCATCGGTCGGCGCCTTGTCGACGGGGATGCCGAGCAGCTTGCCGCCCTGGCCGATGATTTCGGTCATCAGCGCGGTCGCGGCGGTCGGGTTGCTGGACACCTTACCGAGCGCCGCCTCGGCGCGCGGGGCGAACATTTGCAGCACCATCGGAAGTAGCGAGGCAAGCATGGACGGTTTCTCCTGCGTGGTTTCGGCCGGAATGACCGGGCTGCGATCCTCAATCGGCGCAGCGGGTTGAGTGGGAATGGGCGCCGGCGCGACCGCCGACCCGATGATCGATTGCACCTTCGCAAGCCACGCCTGCCGGTCGGCGAGGCCGTTGGTGCCGCCGTTGATGCGTTTCGTGATGGCGAGGAAGTCGCCCGCGTCGGCGAACGCGTTGCAGCCGTGCGTCGCCCAGAACCATCCGGCAGTCGCCGCCGCCCAATCGGGACGCTCGACGAGCTCGGGCTCGGCAACGAAGTCGAGGCCGATCGCCTCGCCGGCCCGCTGGTAATTCTCGCGCCCGGTCAGTTGGATGATCCCGCGCCCGCGGTAGCGGTAGCCGTCTCCCGAGCCCTCGGGGCCGTTACCCATGCGCCCGCCGTAGGCCCGCTCCGCGATGCGTTCCGGCTGACGTTCCATGGCGAGAGCGTCAGCCGCGCTGAACCGTGTCGGCCAAGTCGCGCGGAGTCCTGCCGCGCCGTAGTTCAGTTCCTCGACCAGCGACCGGAACCCGCCGGATTCGTGCCCGCATTGCGCGAGGAACATCGTCACGCGCGCCGGCGACGAGATGTCCCACCGGATGCACGCATTGTTCAGCGCGTCGGTCCATCGGTCGGCGTCCCCGGTAATCGCCTGGACGGCTGCGCGGTCGAGAATCACGCGAGCCACCTGACGACAGCGAGCAGCGCAACCGTCACGAGGAACGCCGCAATCGGAATCGCCGCCATCTTCAGCGAGAAGCGGGCGTCGTCGTCGTTCATCGGTTCACGTCCCGACCGTCACGCCACGAGCCCGGCGCAGTCGGCCGCACCGATGCCTGACTATCCGAGCGGTCCGCCTTCCGGTCGACCTTGCCCTCGATGCGCTCGAGTAGCCGCTTGATGTCGGCGATGTCGGTCTTGTATTCCTCTTTTCGGACGTACTCCAACGGCAGCCTCTCGGCGCGCGATGACGCTTCGGCGCGAATCACTCGGTCTGCCTCGTCCAGCCGGTCGAGCTTCGACGCGATGGTCGACACGTAGTAACCCGTCGCCGCGACCACTATCGCAAGCGCGGCATCGAATACCATGCGCCCGAGTGCGGCGCGTTCCGCTTTCACCTCTCCTTCGCTCATAGTTGCACCCCTTATCCCAACCCGTAGAGAGAGAAAACGGACCCGTTCTCGAACGCCGTGTATGAGCAGTTGACCGTGATCGCGTTCACCGCAGACGTCGACTTCCACATCCCCGACATCACGCCCGCCGAAATCGTCGGCGAACTGTTGAAGGCGGACTCGTACTGCGTGAGGAACCCCTTCCAGAACGTCGTCCCGGCATAGTTCGGAATCAGCACTCGCCCGGCCGCGAACGCATTAGACTGATTGATCTTCCCGGGGATGTTCGCGAACACCGCTCCGCTAGTACTCGAAGCAGCGGTATTGGTCGACGTCGTGGATCCTGACCCGATCGTGTATTGCGTCGACGAGTAGTTCGCCGCCGTCGTGTCGGTGTTTAGGACGATGCGCGCCGAGCCGTCAGCGTTGCTCGTGTTCGTGTCCCGCGCCTGGAACACGAGCATGAGGTCCTTATAGGTGCTCGGGATGGACGAGAAGACGACCGACGCTTGCGTGCCCGACGTCGTGACGCTGCTGATCAGCGTCATCGCACCGCCGGCCGACGGCGACGGCGGGGGAATGTCGGCGGTAATGACGATCGTCGAGCCTGGGCCGTTGTCGTCGATCGTGATGTTGTCGCCGGCGGTTATCACGCGCCCGTTCGGCAGGCTGGCGTGCGCCGAGGTCAGCACGTAGCCCGCCTGATTCGACTCGAGCCCGCCATCGACGCCGCCGTACCATTCCTCCGAACCGATGCCGGTATTGATGAACGGGATCGCCGCCGCGGTCGACAGTGCGCGGCCGAACGTCACCGCCTTGTAGAGCAGTTCGACGCCGAGCTCCTGCTCGGGCGCGTCGACGTTCAGCGTCGGCAGAAGGACGAACGTGTCGCCGGTCTCGTGGTCGGCGGTCGAGGTGGCAAATCGCCCGCGCTTGAAACCGGTCAGGAGATAGGTCGACGCATCGAGCAGGGTTGCGTCGCGGAATTGCAGAATCTCCCACTCGATTTGGTTCGGGGACCCGGCGCCGCCGCGGCTGACGGCGCAGAGGTTCCCGCCATTGGTCAGGGCGGTCGACGTGATGCTCTCGAGCGCGGCGTCGCCATCGTGCAAGCGCACGACGATCGAGTCCTCTTCGACGACGTCGCCGCCGAGGTAGTGCGACAGCGCCCCGGAATAGGCCGGCGACGGATAGTCGGCCGTCGTGCCGATGACTGCCGCCGAGCTCGTGCTCGCGACGGCGTTGTAACTGACGCCGCCGTCTAGCGACTTGAACAGCGTCGCGCCGCCCCAGGCGCCGTCGGCCGCCGGTCCCATGGCGGCGTAGAACCCGAACGGCGCGTCGTTCAGAGTCAGGACCGGGATGTCGAGAAGTACGAGCTCGGTGCCGATCTTCGACGCCGGCTCGGGCTGCGATACGGACCCACCGGACGAGGCGCCGGCCGCGGTCTGCGTATAGATGGACGGCGCCGCGAGGACGCCCTCGTAGATGATCAGGCCGTCCGGTTGCTCGGTCGTCTTCTGCAGGCGGATGACGCGCCCGCGCACCTTGACCAGCGTGCACGGCGTCAGCTTCGCCCATTTGCGCGTCGTCTGCCATTGGAACGACTCGCGCTCGTTCCACTCGGCGCACTGGATCGACCAGCACTTCTGGGCTGCCTCCTGCGCCGTGAATCCGACCGGGATTTCGAGCGTGACGTCGTATTGCGATTGTGTCGTCTGCCGCGGCGAGGATTGGGCGCCGGTCTGCCAATCCATGTCGACGTCGATATACGTCATCGTCACCGTGCGCGGCAATTCCTGCTCGCGCTTGCGGATCGTGCGCAGGAGGTCGCCGCTGTCGTCGAACGGGACGAGGTCGTCGTCGTCAATCTCGTAGACGGTGCGGTCGCCGCGCTTCCGGAAGACGATGCCGAAGTCCTCTTCGACGGCATCGAAGAAGAACGGCGGGCGCAGTTTCTCGATCGCGTTGCGCGCCGTCATTTCCGAGCCTAGCAGGAACCACCGGACCTCGTCGGTAAGTTCCGACGTGTCCGCGCTACCCACGGGCGTTAGGCTCGTGATGTCGTCTACGATGTCCGACAGGAGCTCCGGTTCGGCCGGCGGGTTGATGGAGTAGACGCCGTTCGGGTCGAGCAGGAGGCCGCCGCCGAGCCAGATGGACTGCGTCGGCGTCGGTCCGGTCGTCGGGATGGTTCCGCCGACGTTAGCGAGCCCGTAGGAACCGTCGATCTGCACGAGCCGGATTTCATAGACGCCGCTCGACACGTTGCGGCCGTTGCAAATCAGGCCGCCCTCGACGTGGAACGTGATGCCCTGGTGCTCGAGGTAGGTGCCGGCGAGGTCGGACGGCTCCCATGAGTGAATCGTCGTCAGGTCGGTCGCGTCTACCTTGCGCATCCGGAAGCCGTCGGAGTCCTCCCAGAGCAGGTAGATGACGTTGTCTTCGCTGGACGTGCCGAGCGATGGCGCGAAGTTGTATCCGCTGGTCGCGGTTCGCACGGCAACGCTGCCGACCAGCGCCCCGGCCGCCCCGGTCTCGGCCGACCAGCGCGAGAGTGACCAATCGAACCCGGAGTGGCCGACCGAGTAGATGGAGTCGCCGATTTTGAGCATCGGCGCGCCGACGGTCGTCGGGTTGCTGCCGCCGCCGGCGATGGTGAATCCCTGCTCGATCGCCTGCGTCGTCTCGTTCCAGTAGAACCAATGGTCGTCGCTGCCATCGGTCCGCATGAAGATGTTCGCGTTCGTGACGGCGAACACGGCGGTCGTGCCAGGCAGCGGACACACTTGCTCGATGGTCGAGCCGATTTGCGTGCCGTCGGTGTGGAACTGGCGGATGCGGAATGTGTCGTCCGCCCCGTTGCCCATTTCGACGGTCGTGATCACCCCGTTCTGATAGGTCGCGCAGGCGTGGTAGAAGTTGCTGTGTAGCGGCGTTCCCCATGCCGAGAAGTTCGACACCCGCCACGGGATCTCGCCGCCCTTCGTGAAGATCACCGCCTCGACGTTCGGGATGCGGTTCCCGTAGTCGGTCAGGTCGAAGTCGGTGAAGACGAGGTAAGCGGCCCCGCGATAGGCAGGCACGTTGCCGACGCCGTGAATCGCCTCGAACGTCGGGTCGGGTTCCTGCGTCTCGCTGCCGGTGTAGACGGTGCACGGGCACTCTTCCGCGCTTTCCTGCGTCCAAATAAGGCGGCCGTCGAGGAATAGGTGCGTGATGCCGAGAATCGCCTCGGTGCGATTCGGCAGACGCGCGCAGAGTGCGGCGCACCATGACGCGGAGTACGTGTAATTCGTGACTTCCGGACCGCCCTTGCCGCCTTCCTTGTGCTCGTGCTCGATCAGGTCCGTTTGGTCGATGACGATGGTGCCGATGCGCCCGGTGCCCCATGCGTAGGGGATCATCAGTCCGTAGGACGACCGCTGCAGCTTCGTGTCGCCGAGCCGCGGCCCTTGAATCTTCGGCGGGTCGATCAGGTTGCCAATAAGCGAGCCGGCGAGCTGTCCAATCGACGCGCCGATCGGTCCGCCGAGCACGCCGCCGATGATGCCGCCAGCCGCGCCAAATACGAGCGCCGTCATGCCTCAACCCCTCGGAAGCGATACGCCCGCACGACCGTCGCGCCCGCCACCGCGACGCCGTTCTCGACCACGCGCGCCACGCCAGGCAGCGGGTAGGCGTGCACGATGTAGGTCGGATTGACGCGCGAGACGATCGCGAAGTGTTGCGGGAACACCTTGAAAGCCATCACGAGGACGTCGCCCAAGCCGACGGCCGCCAACGACACCCGGTCGAGGTATTCGTCGCATTTGCGTAGGAGGATGTCAGGCCGCGGCGTGCGCCCGTAGGAGGAAAGGTCGGGGTCGGCTGCCCATTGCTCACACCCGTCCGCGCCCACGCGCAGTCCGACCTCGCCGATCAGGTTCAGGCAGTCGATCCCGACGCCAGGCAACCGCGCCTGATGGCGGAACGGCGTGCCGATCAGCGAGCGCGCGGCGGCGACGATGTCGGCGCGCGCGATCACTGATGGCGTCCCACTTGCACGAGCGCGTCGATCCCGCGAAGCCATGGTTCTCCGCGAAAGTTCGCCGTGTTGTCGAATGATTGGCAAGCGGTGAGCGACCGCACGCATCCCTGCGTCATCGTGTACGCGACGCCGGTCGCGTCGTAGGCGATGGCGGTCTTCGTGACCCAGAGGCCGACGATGTAACCCTTCACTTCGTAGGAAAGGTCGCCGGTAGGGAAGTGGATCGTTATGATTCCCTCGTCGAAGTAGACGTCGGGCTCAGTTCGGTCGGAGTCGTGCAGGGTGAAGAAGTCGGTGTCCGCCGTGTCGATCGTTCCGGTGACCTCGACCGGCGTCACGCCGCAGAGCGTCGAGCCAAGCGAAGTCCGGCACGCCGGCTGCGTCTTCTGCCCGATACCGATCGCATACGTCTCCATTTCGCCGAGCAGTTCGGCGATGAAGGTTGCGCGGTTGACGGTGACTTTCCCGAGATGTCCAGAGCGGTCCTTCTTCTTCCCTTGCGACAGGTCCGCCCAATTGACCTGGAACAGTTGGAACCCCGCGTAGTCCCACCGGCCGGCGCGGATGTCGTCCTCGGTAATCGTCTCCGAGTCGAGGATGCCGTCGGTCTGCAGGTCGTCGGTGTCGAGGTCCGAGCCGCTGGCGATGTCGCTCGGGTTGATGGAAAACGCAGGCTCGTAGAGCAGCCCGTCGATTTCCATCGCCTTGCTGTTCGTGGTGAACCCGTAGACGCTACCGTCGCGGCGGGTGAGCCGCATACAGGTCGCCAGCCGCGCGAGCGACCGGCCTAGTTCCCAATCGAGGTCGACGCCGATTGTCTTCATGACCGCTCGTGGATGACTTCCACGATTTCGATGTCATCCCACCCGACGATGAAACCGCGCGCCTGACTCTTGTCGATGATCTGCGCTTGCATGACGTCGGTATTCAGTCGGCAATGGCAGTCGAACTCGCCGTACCACGTCGACCCGGCGTCGGCGAGCCCGGTCGTGTAGTCGAGCCCGGTGGCGTCCGTTGTCACCTTCCCCGTGATCGGCTTCGTGATGAACCGGTCGTATGTCTGCCCGCCGTAGGTGTACCGCTTGACCATCTGCACTTGCGCCGGGCTTCCCGGGACGCTGACGAAGAAACCTTCGCCCGGCTCGCACGTGTAGTCGAGCCAATCCTTGAACCGGAATGTATTGCTCTGCCCGGCGGCGATGGCGCGGAAGAAGGACAGCATCGGCGTCCATTCGCGCGGCGTCTTCGCGTGGAAACTGACGTTCCATTCTCCGCGCTCGAGCTCCCACTCGCGGATGCGCGATTCAGCACCGCTCGCCATGGTGACGACGGACGTCTTGAAGCGCGGGCCGCCGCGCGCATCCATGCTCACGCGCACGGGGAAGCGGACGGTATCGAAGTCGGACATATCAACGGTCCCTGATGCCAGCCATCACGCCGTCTCGGGCGTGGGCGCGGATTTGTCGCAGCGACTTGGTGTCCTGCTTGCCGTAGGCGTTGATCGTGATCGGGACGGTGTACTCGTGCCCCGGACGACCGAACATGCGCTTGGAGTCCGGCGCCGAATAGACTTGCTGACCGCGGCGCAGGTTGACGATTTCCGGCCCATGCTCGCCGACGAGCGCCAGGCCGCCGCGCGAGATGCCGCCGGACGCGAAGTGCTCGCCGAATCCGCCGCCGCTGAAGCCGATGCCCGGCACGCCGCCGCCCCCACCTCCGAAGCCACCGAAGCCGCCGAACCCACCGAGGAACTTCGCGAGGACTCCGAAGAAGTCCGGCCCGCCCGAGTTGTTGCCTCCGAAGATGGCATTCGCGAGGTTCTGGGCTGCGACGCGCGTGATCTGCCGGCTCAAGTCGTCCACGAACGCGCGGAATGCGTCCTTCGCGCTCTTCGTGCCGCTGACGAAGTCGGCGAACGCATTCGCAAACGTGTCCGAGAATGCGTTCTTCACATCCTGAATCGCCTGCGCCTCCCTCTTCAGTTGCTCGGCGATCTTCGTGTCGGCGAGGATTTGCTGACGCTCTCGATAGGCTGCGATCTGTCCCTTGATTTCGGCGATCAACGCCTGCGACGCGCCGGCGTTTTCCAGCATTGCCGCTTCGTCTTCCTTCTCGGAAATGATTTTTGCCAGCTTCGCGTCCGTGTAAGCGCGCAGGGCATCCTCGCCGCCCTTCAGGAAGATCAATTGCTCGCGCAGTTGGTCGTTCTGATCGCGGATCGTCTGCGCCTCGCGTTGAGCTCCTTCAAGCGCACGCGTCTGCTCTTGCGAAATCCGCTCACGAATACGAGACGCCTCCTGCTCGACCTGCAGCCGCTTCTTTTCGGAGTCCGCCGCATCCTTGGAAAACTGTATTTGTGCCGCGTAGTCGCGAATCTGCGCCTCGATGACCGGCGTCAGGCCGGCGACGCCCTTCGCGCGCATGTCGAAGATTGCGACCTCGGCTTTCTCGACCTCCGATAGCTCGAACGTGGCCTGCAGTTGCTTCTCCAACGCCTCGAGGTATCGCTGCGCCTCGCTGATGGCTTCCTTTGTGGCCTTGCTGTCGCCCGGCAGCTTGAAGTCGGACGCAGGCTTGCGGCGGGACAGGACGTCGCGCACGTCGTCGTTCGACGGGTCGATCAGCGCGAGCGCCGCCTGGCGCTGCTTCAGCTTCAGGAATTCGAGTTGCTTCTGCGCATCGGCCAGCGCCGGGCCGGATCCGATGCCGAGCGCATCATTGATGCGGTTCCGCAGTCCTCCGGCCGCCCGGTCGGATTCCAGCAGTTCGATTTCCTTGCGGAGTCGTCGGATGCCTTCGGCCGGCGTCTCGAACGGATTGAGCGTACCGAAGAGAAGGAGGGCGTTGCCGAACCCACCGGCAATCTTCGTCCCCTCCTTCATGTCCTCGATCATGTGCGTGAGGGCCGGCACGAGGTCGTTCAGCACAGCGTTTTTGAACGTCGTCGCCTCGACAGATAGCCGGTTAAACGCTTTCTGTAGGTTCTCCGCTTCTGCCGCCTGCTTCGCACTGACGGTCGCGCCGACGTCCTGCAATTCGGCGATGTCCTTCAGGGTCGCGAGGAACGCCGGCCCCTGCTTGCCGAACAGGGCAACAGCGAGTCCGGCCTTACCGACGCCGTCGGCGTAGGTGTTGAGCTTGACGGCGATTTCCTGCAAAGCCTGCGCGGGGTCGCGCGTCGTGATGCCGAGGTACTTCAGCGCGGCGCCGACCTTGCTCGACTCGTCGTCCGCTCCCGCCATCCCGGCGGACAGTTTCAACACGAGCCCTTGCAACGTCTGGAAATCCGTCCCGGCGATCTTCGCTTGATTCGACAGGCGCGACAGGTTCTCGACCGTCGACCCGGTCGCGTCGGCGAGGTCGTTCAGCGACGCCGCCTGCTCGATGATCGCCTTCGTGTTCTCGTAGACCTGACGCGCGACTTCCAGCCCGCCGAGCACCTTCGCGACCTCGGCGATGGCTCGGCGGGTGTTCTGGGCGAACTTCTGTGCTTGATATTCGCTTTTGCTGAGGCCCGCGACATATTCGCTGGCGTCCAGTCCTAGGCGGACGACGAGAGAGCCGATCGTTCCTGTAGCCATTATTCGCGCCCCTTAGAACGCTTCATCCCGGTCTGCCGTAGCGACTTCGCCCTGTTAGCCTCCGCGCTGTGCCGCGCATATTCTTTGCGTGGCTTCGCCGCAACTGCCGCGACGCGCTTTGCTACATGTTCCGGCGTCTGCGCTCGTCCTATGTGAGCCGCGCGCGACGCTGCAAGGCACTGTTCAGACGGTCTGCGGCCACGCAAGGCGGCAGAGATCTTTTCCCCGACGCTCCGATCGCGCGGCCCCGTGTATTTACCGCGGCGCGAAGCTGAAATTCGCGCCTTTGTTTCTTCGCTCATTGGCTCATGACGTCGGCCCCTTAGCGCTTGCGAGATCTTCGCTTTCACTTCCGCCGGGAGGGGCGATCCGCGCGGCTTTCTGTTGGCCGCTCCGATCTTCGCTTTCTGTTCGTCCGACATGCGTTTGCCAAGGTGCGATCCAGCGCGCGGCAGCACGTTTAGCTCCGGACGATAGAAGTCGAGCGCCGTCTGCTCGTAGACGAGCAGCATGTCGCGGCCGCATACGATCAACGGGGTGAAGTGGAATGCGCCTGCGCCATACGCATTCCACGCGTTTTGGAGGATTCGGCTGTGATGCTTCCCGCCCGCCAACTCGCGGGCGTGCTTCGCGAAACGGCGCGCGAAACAGACTGCCGATCCGACGTAACGTTTCCCCGTCGGCCGGCAGACGATTTCATAGATTCCGCTCGCTCGTTCCAACTGCATTACGCGCCCCTCTTGATCACGATGCCCTCGCCGAATGCGTCTTCGACGTCGTCTGCCAGCGTGTCCGCTTTGCCCTGCAACAGTTCATCGAGCGTTGCGCCCATGTAGTCGACGAGCCGCACGCGTTTCTCTCCGAGTAGCCCGGCTTCCAGCAGCATCGCGATTCGCGCAAGCTGCACCTCGATCCGCTGCCATGGCATCCCCTTCTGCGCTGCGTACTGCGACCATTTGCCGAACTCCCGCTCGGACATCTGCCGCTTCAGTTCCGGTACTCGTTCGCCAAGTTCGAGCGCGAGGTCGTGAATGAAGACCTCGCGCCCGTTCAGTTTCCCTGGTCGGTTCCCGCCGTGATCACTTTCATCAAGTCGGACGAGCGGCGCGCCGCGAGCAAGGCGAGGTCGTCAGCGTTCTCCGGATCGAAGACGCGATTCCCCTTCTCGTCGCAAATCACCCGCGCCGCGAGGACTGCGAACTGACTCTGTCCGCCTTCCTCCCCGTCGAGCTTCCCGAACGTCTCGGCCTCCTGCACCGTGACTGGACGCACGTGCAACACGCCCCACCGCGGCACCTCGACTTTGATCAGGTCGCTCGCGCCGTCCGCCTTCATGGCGGCGATCAGTTCATCCCGCGTCATCGTGATCCTTACGGGGTGACGGTGACCGGCTTACCGGTCGCGCGGAACGTCGCGCTGCCGGTCCACAGGCTCCCGTTCTGCCCCTGCTCGCCCGTCTGCTGGATGAAGCCCAGGACCCACCGCTCGCCGCCGCTCTTCGGCAGCGAGTAATGGATCGCGCACTTGTCGCCCGACTGCTGGAACGTCTCGAGGGACGTCTGCACGGTCGTCAGCGGCGCGTAGTTGAAGTCGAATTGGACCGTACCGAAGTCCGGCAGGCCGATCTCGAACTCGGCGAATTCCGAGCAGACCGTAGTCGCGGGGATTTCCGGCGACGAGCCGCCTTGGCGGTTCATGCCGGTGATCTCGCACCAATTCGTCATCACGGCCGGGTAGGCGAGCGCCGTGCCGCTGAACGTGCCGTAGCCGGTCGAGTTGACGTTCAGCAGCGAGAACGTCGTGCCCGACAGCACTTGCACGAGGAAGACCTCTTCGTCGACCTCCGTCATCCCCTCGACGCTGTCGAGCTTGACCGCCGTGACGTCATTCGTCGCCCCGAGCGACGACGTATCGGCGACCGTCACGACCGCCGGGTTCGCGTTCGTGATGGCGGTCACGGACAGCGGGCCGGGCGACGTGTTGTCGAACGACGAGGTGAACTGGATTTCCGAGCCCTGGAACTTGTAACGCTTGCCTGCACTCATGTGATTCGTCCTTTCGTTGAAGGGTGACGCGGACCGCTGGAACTGAACGATTTACGATGTGGACTCGCTCGACGGGTAGAAGACGAAGTCGGTCACGGACCGATGCGTCCGCGTCTCTTCGTCGAAGATGTATCGGGGACCGCTGTCGCGCGTGCACGGCGGGTCGGTCGCCTGCATCGCGGCGACGACGTCCGCCGTCAGGCTCATGCAATCGGAAAGGGTGTCGGCGACGACGTCGATCTGCACGCGCACGTCGTCGGTCGATTCGTCGTCCGTTCCGCAGACGGTCGCGGACGGTACGGCGTCGATGATCGTGTAGCGCCCCGCCGGCCAGCGGGGAAGCCCGCCGTCCTTCTGGGCGAACGTCGTCGGGTAGAAGCGATTCGCGAAAATCGCCTTGCACGCGGAGTTGACGACGGCGGCGATCATGCGCCCGCCTTCGTCAGTCGCGAGGCGCCGCGGTCCTTCATGGCGTCGACCGCTTCCTGCCGCCCCTCGTCAATCGCCGGGCGTAGGTAGGGCTCGGCCGGCATGTGCACGGTCCCGAACTCGACGAGCGCGCCGTGCGGCGCCTCGGGTTGCTTCTTGCCCGTTTTCTTGCTGACCTTGCCGCGCCCGCGGACGGTCACGATATGTTCGGACGTCAGCGTCGTTTGCGACTTCGGCACCTTCTTGACGATGACGGCGTCCCGTAGCGACCCGGTCTCGATGGAAGGGCTGGCTTCGATGTTCCGCCGAGCGCGCTTCTTGATGACCTGAGCGGCCGCACCCGTCATGGCGTTCGCGATGCGCTGCGCGCCGGGCGAGCCAAGCTTGCGCAACCGCTCGCCGAGATCGCGCAGGCCGTCGACGTGCCAGGTCAGGCTATCCGGCATTCAGGCCGCTCCTGCAGTAGAAGTGCAATTCGCGGGCTCGGGTCTCGATGTCGCGCACCTCGATCACGTTGTAGAACTTGCCGTCCCAGACCGCCCGGTCCTTCGGGGTGAACGCCGACAGCGAGGCCGAGTAGCGCGCTCGGATCCGAGTGTCGCTGGCCGATTCCACGCCGCCGGCGACGTCGCCTTCCTGTCCGCGGATCGGCTCGACCGCCGCCCATGCCGTGACGCCGTTCGCGGTGTCCCACGACCGCACCGGCTCGCCGATGTCGGCGTCCTGCGTGTCTATCGCCCGCTGAAACGTCACGCGATGACGGAGGCCGCCGGCGTTCATCGCATCCCCAACCGTTCGCGCCCGGGCACGAGTTCGAGCAGCGACCGCACGCCGAGCGGCAGTTCGAGCAGCTTGTCGGTGCCGCTGGCTTCCCGGTTCTCGTAGAGGTGGCCGAGCATGAGCAGCATTGCCGCGCGCGCCTGCCGCGGCAGGACAGGCAAGAGCGGAGACTCGATCGCCGGCGCGTAGCCGGTGACGTACCGCACCCGCACCGAGTTCCGCGAGGACCGCGCCGACGGCCAGGTCGCCCCGTAGGCGAGCACCAACCGCGACGGACTGCCGTAGTCATCGAGCGCGTAGTTCGCCGGGTCGATGGTTTGGTCGACGCCGTCGGTGTCGGTGTAGATGACCGACGTCACAGACTGCACGGGGCCGAACGGCAGTACGAAGCACGCGCCGACCGAGCGGTCGACCGCCACGCCCGGGAACGCATTGCTGACGAGTTCCATCGTGCGCGGCGCCAACGCCCGCCCGAGCTCACGCTCGCAATACTCGCGGGCGGCAGGGATGCCGGTGCCCTCGATCCAATCGTCGTCGTCGGATTCCGGCGGCGACCCGTAGGCGTCGACCCGCAAGTGCAGCCGGGCCTCGGCGAGCGTGATCGGTTCGTCGTCGGGCGCGACCTCGGCGACCGTCTTGATGCCGAACACCTGGGCGTCCGCGCGTTGCGCGTCTCGGATTTGGCAGAGGAAGTCCCTCACGCGGCCCCCATCGCAGATACGCGCAGCGCATCGGCCAGCGGCTCGCGCGGGAAACAGTCGAGCGCGCTGCCGGGCGTGCAGTTGATGATCGAGACCCCGGTCGGCGCGAGTGCCGCGGCGAGATTGCGGAAGGCGGCACGGAACTTGGCGAACGCCTCCGCGTCCGGGTTGCCTAGGGCCGGCGCGTGCTGTCCGTGCCAGTGCCCGCCGCGCATGTCGAAACCGCAGAGCAGGACGCGGGCGGCGCGGGCGTGCACGGCGATTTGCAACGCCTGGGCGCCGCTGTTCGTCTGGGTGCGCAGGCATCCCGGGTGCGGGTCGAACCCCGACCGCCCGGTGTAGCGCAGGACGCGCACCGCCTCCGGCGTCTCCTTCGACCGCTTGCCCGGCGTGTGCTCGATCGACGCTAGGATCCCAGGGCACGACATCGCCTCCGGGTTCGCGTTCCACCAACGGGCGTCGGCGGCGTAGATGACGTCCGCGTCCGGCGCCAGCCGGTAGGTCGAGTTGATCGCGATGCGCGGGAGGTGGGCGACCGCCGCGGCGACCGCCGGCGACATCGACGGACCGGACGCCAGGATGGCGACCGTGCGCCCCTCCCACATCGGCGGGACGGTCCAGTAGCTCACGCCGGCACCTGCTCGAGCGTGACCCGTGGGAAGCACGTCAGGGCCGATACTCGCGACGCGTTGAATACGAGGATCCGCCGCTTGTCCGCATACGCCGCGACCTTGGCGAACTGCGCCGGCCATTTGTCGATGGTGTCGCAGTTGCGCAGCGCGCCCGGGTGATCCCCGTGATGGTGCGACCGACCGCCGGTCAGCGCGCAGTCGAAGCCGAGCAGGACGATCCGCGACGCACCGCAGACCATCGCGAGCGAAATCGCGTTCGCCCCCGAATTGTGGAAGTTGCGCCATTGCATGTTCACCGCCAGCGACTCCACCCCGCGATACAGGACGTGCAGCGACGGCGAGAAGAGGCGCCCGGCGAAGCAACGACGCACGCCGGCGATGTGCGCCTTCCACCATTGCGAGTCGTGCGCGAAGAGCGCGTCCGCCCACGGGCATAGCTGGTAGGTCGTGTTCGTCACGACCGTCGCCCATCCGGAATCCCGCGCGCGCACGCAGTCCTCGACCGTCAGGCTCGGGCCGCTCGCCAGGCAGGCGACCGTGCGGTTCCGCCAATCGGGCAGCGGTTTCATTCACTCGATCCGTCCTTCCCGTCCCGGCCGCGCTTGACAGCGAGCACCCAATCGTCGCCGGTGCCCGGCGTCTGGGTCGTGTCCTTCCGCGCGAACCATTGCGACCCGCCATAGGTGACGGAGTCGCCCCGCTGGTAGCGGGTGCCGGCCTTGAACACCTCGCGGTAGATCTGCCACGGGCAGACGATCTCGAACGACTTCTCGACGCCTTCGACGAGGAAGCCGAACACGATGGTTCGGCCGTCTTCCTTCAGGTCGATCGAGACGTCCTTCATCGACAGTCCGTCCGCGCCGTCCTTCGGCTTGGGCAGCGCATCGACGGCGCGGCGGACCGCGACCTCGAGCATCGATGCGACGGCCTCCATGTCGACCGGTGCCGCGTCCTTCCCTGGCGAGCCATCCTTCGGGACCGGGATGTCCGCGACGGCCGCCTTGACTGCGATCGCAACGATGTCGCGCAGGGTCGCGAGGTCGGCGTCTTTGCCGGGTGCGCCGTCCGCGCCTCGCTGACCGTCAGTACCGTCCCTGCCGTTGGCCCCATCCTTCCCGTCGACGCCATCGCGACCCGGGGCGCCATCCTTGGGCATCGGGATCGCGGCCACCTTCTCGATGACGTAGGAGCGGATCGCGTCGTAGTCGACCGTCGCATCCTTCCCGTCGCGGCCCGCGGCGCCGTCCTTCCCGTCCGCGCCGTTCGCTCCGTCTTTCCCGTGCACGCCATCCGCGCCCGGCTTCCCGTCGACTCCGTCCCGGCCATCCTTGCCGTTGGCCCCCGGCACGCCGTCCTTCCCGTCGACTCCGTCCCGGCCAGGCGCCCCATCCTTCGGCCGCGGAATCGCCGCGACCATCTGCTCGAGCAGCGGGCGAACCTCGTCCACCGTCACCGACTTTCCGTCGACAGCCTTCGGCAGAGCCGCTACCATTTCCGCCGCCGCCTTGCCGGCCGCCGTTGCAGCTTCGGCGCGCAGGACGTCCAACGTCGGGCGCGCGGTCACGTCAGCCGCGAGCTCGCGCAAGCGTTCGTCGAGGCCGGCGATGCGCGCATCGGTCGCTTCCTTGCTCGCGAGGCCCGCGACGTCGTCGCGCTTCAGGTAGCCGGCGTCCTTCATTTCCACGCGCACGGCCGCGATGGCGTCGGTGACGCCGCGCAGCCGCTTGTCGATCAGCACCTCGACCGCCTGGATGACGTGCTCGGCGAGTTGTTCGATGTTGTCCATCAGGTCATCCGTCCAAGAGTCCGGCAGCGGCGGCCGCCGCGACCACAAAGGCGACGACCTCGTCGTCCCGTTCCAACCGCATCCGAATCAGCGGATCGACCCGCAGGCGCACCGGTCCGCCCCCATACCCGACCTGCGGCGGTTGCGGCGGCGTTGCCTCTCCGCTTGTCCACTGTCGGAACCGCAATGGTCCGAACGGCAAGGACGAGACCGCGACGTTCGCCGCTCGTGATGTCCACGCACGAAACCGAAGCGGCCCGAACGGCAGCGAGCTCGCCGCCGGTGCGGCAGCGCGTGACGTCCATTGCCAGTAACGGGTAAGCATTCATCACGTCGGGTCGATGGACGTCAGCGGGTCGCCGGGCGCCGTCGTCGCGGCCGCGGTCCATGCCGGCGTCGTGTCGTCTTCCTCGTAGACGGTCAGCGTCCCGGCGGTGATTTCCGACCGGTTGCGCAACGTGCGCAGCGCGTCACTCACCGTTCGCCCGCCATCGGATCCGCCGGCGAGATTCCGACCGAGGAACTTGTCGGCGATCTGCGCCGTCGTCGGCGGCGTGCCGCCGCTCGGCGCCTGCTCGAGCGCGTTGGTCGTGAAGCGGTAGGTGCCGCTGTCGTCCTCGAGCGTGTCGTCGAGTTTGTCCGTGACGGCCTTAATCGCCCCTACCTCCGTGTCGACGTAACCGGCCACAGTGGACAGGGCGGCCGCGGTAGCGAGCACGGTCAGGCCCGCGCCGGCGGCACCGATTTCCGAGGTGTCGACAAGGATCGCGTCTACGATGCCGTCGATCGTGTCAACCTTCGCTTCGACCGCCGCGATTAGGCCGGCAACGTCAGATGCGTCCGCCGGGTCGCTCGGCAGGTTATCCGTCTTGGCCTTGATCGCCGCGACTTCCGTGTCGATATAGCCGGCGATCGTGGTGAGCGTGCTATTCACCGTCGAGAATGCGCTAGCTATGTCAGAAGCGTCGGCGGGGTCTGATGGCAAGTTGTCGGTTTTCGCCTTGATGGCGGCGACCTCGGTGTCGATATAGCCGGCAATCGTCGAAAGCGTGCTGTTGACTGTAGAGAACGAAGCGGCGATGTCAGATGCATCGGCGGGATCGCTCGGCAAGTTGTCAGTTTTTGCCTTGATTGCCGCAACTTCCGTGTCCACGTATCCCGCGACGGCTGCAATGTCTGCCGATACGCTCGCGCCAGCCGGCGCCCCGAGGCGCGCGAAGTTGTCGCCCGTCTGCGGGAACGACGTGTAGATCTGGACGGTCGCGTTGACAGCGTTCGTGTTGACGAAGGTGAAGGCGACGTGGTCGTAGTTCGTTTCCGCCTGCGCCGGCGCGTATGACCACACGCCATTCCCCTCGTGCGTTGCGGCTCCCGAGCCGACGCTGCCGGTCGCCTGCGTGCCGCCGTCGCCCAGGACGTAGACCGTCGTCGTGCCGCTCGTGACTGCCGACCCGTCCGTCTTGCTGACGAGTTGCGCAACGACGACCTGGCTTGCCGTGTTCTTCTTCATGCCGCGCGCGCTCCGGACGAGATAACCTGATTTGCGG
>ERZ650308.396-NODE-396-length-23387-cov-6.407723_pt1 | contig 23387 bp, 16 predicted proteins | sample MGYA00376244_ERZ650308 | MGnify/ENA primary metagenome ERZ650308 (study PRJEB26733, sample SAMN07839295) | wastewater metagenome | biome: small river; feature: stream; material: water | place: USA: North Carolina | collected 2016-04-26 ... | reverse complement strand
GCCGCCGAAGCAATCGCAAAACCTTTACCCGTTGCAGCCGTAGTATTACCTACTGCATCCAAATTATCTGTACGATCACGAACCTCTGAAGGCAATTGTGACATCTCAGCAATACCACCCGCATTATCCGCAATTGGACCAAATGCATCAATCGCTAATTGCATAGCAGTAGTTGCCATCATACCTGCAGCAGCGATAGAAACACCATAGATACCAGCAAAGTGATAGGATGCAATGATACCTGCCGCCAATACCAAAATTGGTAATACCGTTGATTCCATTCCTACCGCAAGGCCACCAATGATATTTGTCGCATGACCTGTACCTGATTTTTGTACGATCGAATCTACAGGACGTTTACCCATGGCAGTGTAATATTCTGTGATGATCGACATCAAAGTACCTACAACTAAGCCTACAATAATCGCATAAAACACATCCATGGCAGAAAATGTAGTACCACGAAGTGTTAGGCTTTCTGGTAAAATATTCGTCACTAAGAAATAGGATGTTACAAAAGTGATTGCAATCGATGTATAGTTACCCAAATTCAACGCATTCTGCACTGAATCCGTTTCTTTCGAAATACGAACAAAGAAAGTAGATACTAATGATGCGATTAATCCTACACCCGCAATCAACATGGGCAATAGGACAGGGGAGAATCCACCGTAATTATCAGACACTTCAATTTCCTGACCTAATACCATTGTCGCAAGGATCGTTGCCACATAAGAACCGAATAAATCGGCACCCATGCCTGCCACGTCACCCACGTTATCTCCTACGTTATCTGCAATCGTTGCAGGGTTACGAACATCATCTTCTGGAATTCCTGCTTCAACTTTACCTACCAAATCAGCTCCCACATCCGCAGCTTTTGTGTAGATACCACCACCCACACGAGCGAACAAAGCAATCGATTCAGCTCCTAAAGAAAAACCCGCCAATACTTCGATAGCCGTTTTCATCTCAACAGAAGTCAATGCTTGTCCTTCAGCGAAAATCTGATAAAACGCAATAAATAAACCACCTAGGCCTAAAATTGCTAAACCTGCAACTCCCATACCCATCACAGAACCACCTGTAAAAGATACATTTAAGGCCTTAGCTAATGAAGTTCGAGCTGCTTCAGCCGTACGAACATTGGCTTTCGTCGCAACAATCATTCCAATATAGCCAGCTGTCGCTGAAAATATCGCGCCAATTAAAAAAGCAACGGCGATTAAAGGGGATGAGTGGATGGGATTTTCCACAGTTCCCGTTTGCGTCCCCAACCAAGCTAATAGAATTGCTGTGGGAATAGCGAAATAGGTTAATATTTTCCATTCTGCTTTTAAAAATGCAATAGCTCCATCGGCGATATAACCCGATAACTCTTGCATCTTGTCATTTCCTGCATCTTGTTTAGATACCCAACTAAATTTCCATGCTGTATACAGCAATCCTACTATACCAAAAGCAGGCACTAAGTAAACAATTTGATTCATAAATAAAGATTTAGATTATTTCAAAAAAATTTAGCACAATTAATAGAATTTGGAGCATATTTCCAACTAGAAAGGCAAGGTTAATGAAACTTTCCATTGCGAGGGTACCCAATTTCCGATAGGTTTCGCAACTTCTAAACCAAAAGCTTTTAATATACCTTGCAAGGAATATGCTGCCTCATAATACCCCTCACGTAAATCAAGATCTCCTTTATTTAATGCGCTAAAGCGAATATGCTCCCGCAATCCATATAAATAGAACCATTGACTTTGTGTATAAAGCAATTTTCTTGGGCTCCATTTGGCATGAAACACAAGTGAGCGATTACCTGTACTAAACTGGTACATCGGCAAAGCACTAAATCCAAATGGTACACTAGAAATTAGATTTAACTCATTTCCATTAAAGTGCGTATAATCCAAATAGATTTGAGGCTTGACTAAGAATTCATCATATCGAAGCTGATAGGCTAATTTACCCAAACGATTCAAGTTGATGGTTTGATCTAACTGAAATCCTATTTTGGCAAAGCCATAATTGCCCACAACCCATTGGGATTCGAATTGTACCTTAGGAGCATTCTCAGGATTTGATAATCGTCGAATCGAATTATAAAGTCGCCAAGTAGATCCAGGCTGCCAAGTAACACGCATACCTAAACTCAATTGCTCATGTTGAACAAATCGCGTATCCTGCATTTCTGATGAAATTGGAAAATTAGGTCGAAAACGATTTTCCTGCTTATACCAACCATAATCAACAACGTTCGATAAAGGGCTTCGTTGACGATATTCCAATTCCCCTGAAATTAGCCAGGGCGCTCGAATCTGATATCGAAAACCTAATTGAACAAATTGTTTTTCATACCATGACAAATAGCTCACCGAATTAAATAAGGATGTACTACTATTCAAATTCATAGGCAGCGTTTTAGCAGAACTAAAATTCATAAGCTCTGAACCCGCACGTAAATTCCACCAATGCAATCCACCAGCGGCTTGATTTTCGAATGAAATCGACCCATTTATCGCCTCTCTAATAAATGCATAACGAACTTGCCCTCCAATTCTCCAATAATCCGTCTTATTTAGTTGATGATTTAGCGTCAAGCTACGATTCACATAAAATCCATCTACAGGAGTAAAACCTCCACCAAACATATCCAAGGTTATGGAATTACCCTTTCCATCTTTTTCATAATTATAGCGCTTGCCGAAAAACAATTGTGCCACATGAAACTTAGGCAAGGTATTTAACGAATCCTTCTTCATTTTGGCGCGCTCAAAAACATATAAACTATCAGCTTCCTTGAATCCCTTTACTTCGGCCTCAGACAATGGTACCTCTCGAGCTTCGTTCCAATAGGCCTCTGATTGCTTAGATGCTGAAGAATCAACTTGCATTTCATACATACTACTCACATCAGCTTTTGCAAGTGAATCCGTTTTGCTTTCTTCCTTCGTTACCTTCTTCAATACACGTTTTAATTTTTTACGCGTAATTTCTCCATTAAAAGCCGTTTGAACATCTTTAATCTTAGAACGATCTATTTCCTTCGCCAACGATTTATCCAAGCGCTCCTCAATAATCTGAGGTTTAACCACAAAGCCTGGATTAACCTGAATTTGGTAGGATTTAACTTGTGTCACATAATTGATAGTAAATCCCAAGCCCAAGGCCTGCATATTGGCCCGCATTTCATAATTTATGGGCATCCAAACACCTTGAAATTCAGCATTTTGTTGGCTTAACTGATAATTGCCATTCCCGTTCTTAAAATTTAATCGCAAAGAATATATGCTCCAAGTATCCTCTACAACAAGCAATTCTCCTTCAAACAAATCAATGGAAAATGATTTAGGTCTGACTTGTATCTTACTAATTGTCTTTCCTCCTTGGGAAAAGCTGCCTAAATAACTAAAGCTATAAAATTGAAATGCTGAAGGCGATACAGGCGATATCAATGCTCCCCAAACTTTAGGCATATAAAAATTAGTTTGCGTTGCACGCAAATTAGGTGCATCAGCCGTTTTCATCGCTAAGGGTAAATTATTCCGATTTGAAATAACACGCTCTTTAATCTGATTAGGCCGTTTATAATCTACCTGATTAATCGCTTCTAAGACATAAGTTCGACCTACTTTAATTCCAGCATCTTTTTCCAATTGCTTTCCAAAAGCAAAATCGGCCAACTTCGAAATGGAGGTAATCTTCCCGTTACCTTTGATATAGGCTTTTGCCTGATAAGCATTAAGTTCTTTTAAGTGGAATGGCGCCATCGAAATCATCCTACGCATAATACCAATTGCCGGATCTTCCTTTAATGCACGAATATTAACTTCTTCAAGAGACACAGTCTGTTCTTGCATCTGAACAATATAGTCTCGTTTTACTTCTTGCCCAGATAATTCAACATCAATCGTCCTAGGCGCAAAGCCTACATGCCGAAAAACCAAACGATTTTTGCCCGACTTCAAATGAATTTCAAATTGACCATCTTCGTTCGCCAATGTTCCTTGATTGGTATTTTCCACCCAAATGGATGTAAATGCAAGGGCTTCTTTTTGCGCATCAATCACTTTTCCTTGAATGGATTGAGCAAATAAAGAAACAGGAAAAATAAACAAGAGTAACAGTAGCTTCATGACGCAAGATTCGAAGATTATAGGAATAGACCATGTTAAAAACTGATAATTTGATAAAAGGCTGTAAATTTGAATTGATATGGGATTTACACACCGACAACTCTTTCAGAAACACATGGCGCCTACCTCTGATGCCCCTTTGGCATTAGAAATTAAATCGGCAGAACACATCTATTTAACAGATACAGCAGGAAAAAAATACATCGATTTAATATCAGGTATCGCCGTTTCGAACGTTGGACATCGCAATCCTGAAGTTGTACAAGCAATCAAAGACCAATTGGATCAATACATGCATCTCATGGTTTATGGCGAATACATTCAAAGTCCTCAAGTGCTGCTTGCTGAAGCCTTGGCTAAATCAACGAATACAGATAGTCTAAATCAGGTTTACTTCACCAATTCAGGAACTGAAGCGGTAGAAGGAGCCATGAAATTGGCCAAAAGATATACCAAAAGGCGTGAAATTATTTCATGCCACAATGCCTACCATGGGGCAACTCAAGGTGCATTATCCTTAGCGGGTGACGAACATTTCAAAAATAGTTTCCGACCGCTTCTACCTGATATTCGGCACATCCAACATGGAAATCTTGATGATCTAAATCAAATTACCACAAAAACCGCAGCCATATTCATTGAAATCGTAGGAGGGGAGGCTGGCATAAAAACAGCATCTAAAGCCTATTTTAAAGCTCTAAGAGCAAGATGTACAGAAGTTGGCTGCCTACTAATACTCGATGAAATTCAAACAGGTTTTGGAAGAACGGGTACTTTCTGGGCATTTCAAGCCATGGACATCGTACCGGATGTTCTATTAAGTGCGAAAGGGATGGGAGGGGGCATGCCGATTGGCGCTTTTATTGCTAATGAATCCTTGATGCAAACCTTATCTTATGCACCCGTTTTAGGCCATATTACTACATTTGGTGGACATCCTGTTTCCTGCGCAGCATCCCTTGCAACTTTAAACTTCATTCAAAAAAATCAACTACTTGATAAAATTGAAGAAAAGCATCAATTGTTTAAGGAATTATTGAGACACCCCATCATCAAAGAATTTAGAGGGGTAGGATTGATGATTGCTGTAGAAATGCAAGATTTCAAAACGGTGAAAGCGGTAATCGATGAATGCATTTTAAATGGCCTAATCACCGACTGGTTCCTATTTTGCGATAACTCCTTACGCATTGCACCGCCTTTGGTCATCACAAATGAGGAAATAAAAATGGCTTGCAACATCTTGTTACAAGCCATGGATAAAGTCTATAAAAGCTAATTAAGCGTGCTTTAACAAGGTTTCAGCCAAAACTGATTTTGGAATATTTCCACCAACTAAACGCTCAACCATTTCGCCATTTTTGAATACCATCAAAGTAGGAATTGAACGAATTCCCAAAGATGCAGGTACTGCTGAATTCGCATCTACATTCATTTTAGCTACAACCGCTTGTCCTTCTACATCTCCCGCTAACTCTTCTACGATTGGTCCAATCATTTTACAAGGTCCACACCATTCAGCCCAAAAATCGACTAATACGGGTGTCGGTCCACTAATTAATTCTTGAAAGTTGGCATCTGTTGCCTCTACGTATTTTCCCATTTTCTAGTTTATTTTAAAATTCAAAATTATAACATTTCAGGTATAAGAATTAGTTCCCGACAAATTATTTATGAAATTAATCGAAAACCAACTTTTTCTAAACCTACTAAATCCGCGATTAAAGATTTACCGATCCGAATCTGCATTTTTCTTGATAAAAAATCCATTTGAATCTGTTCATCTTCATCGAATACCTCAATAACCAATTTCTTATTGCCTTTGTTTCGCTCTAACACATCAAATAGATTATCCATTAAGGCAGAATTCAAATGCTTTAAATGCAAGGAAAGCTTCATTTCTTTGGTACGTTCCTCTAAAACCTCAGATAATAACTCAATGGATTGAATCTTAAAGACCATTTGTTCCATGTAGCGATTCTTTTGTTGATAAGAACCCTGAATAAATAACATTCGATCTTGGCCAATAAAACGCTCAAATTCAATATAATCTTTACCAAACAAAGCAAATTCATAATTCCCTGAATAATCTTCTAAGGTGAAAATCATGAATTGATTTCCATTCGCAGAAGTACGAACATTCATCTTAGATACAATCCCAGCCACTGATTGAACAGCACCTGGCTTCGAATCTAACTGAACAACCGTTGAATTGGTAAAATTTTGAATCTCAACTTTATATTCATCCAAAGGATGCCCTGAAATGTAAACGCCAACAACCTCTTTCTCATTCTTTAATTGCTCCATCACAGACCAAGTTTCAGAAACAGGTAATTTAGGCTTCGCAATGTCATTTCCCGTTCCGGCGCCTAAATCTCCAAACAAAGATTGCGTTGCCTCAGCTTTTAACTCAGCCATACGAGAAGCATATCGAACTATTTTGTCAATAAACGAAGTACCATCCTCCATCGCAAAATAATGCGAACGCTGAACTTCCTCGAAACAATCAAATGCGCCAGCTAGAGCCAAAGACTCCATACTGCGCTTATTTACTTGGCGAACATTGACCCTAGAAACAAAATCATAAATATCCTTGTATTCTCCATTTTGCGTCCTTTCCTCCACAATAGCGTCTACGGCAGCTTCTCCAACACCTTTAATCGCACCTAAACCAAAACGAATATGCCCTTTCTTATTCACGGCAAAAGAACGCGATGATTCGTTCACATCAGGGACCAACAAAGGAATTCCCATACGTTTACACTCATCCATGAAGAAGGTAATCTTTTCAATATTTCCCAAAGAATTGGAAAGTACCGCCGCCATGAACTCAGACGGGTAATTAGCTTTTAAATATCCTGTTTGATAAGCTACTAACCCATAACAAGTTGAGTGAGATTTATTGAAGGCATATTGCGCAAAAGCTTCCCAGTCGGTCCATATCTTCTCCAACTTAGGCGCTGGGTGATTATTAGCTTGTCCACCTTCCATGAACTTGCCTTTCATCTTATCGATTGTCGCTTTGTCTTTCTTTCCCATCGCTTTACGCAATACATCGGCATCTCCTTTGGAGAAATTGGCCAATTTCTGCGAAAGCAACATCACTTGCTCTTGATAAACCGTAATCCCATACGTATCATTCAGATACTCTTCCATCTCAGGCAGATCGTATTCAATCGCTTCCCGACCGTGCTTTCGGGCAATGTAATTCGGGATATAGACCATTGGACCTGGACGGAACAAGGCATTCATTGCAATTAAATCCGAAAATTGATCGGGCTTTAAGTCACGTAAATGCTTTTGCATACCTGGAGATTCAAATTGGAACGTACCATTTGTCTCAGCGCGTTGGTATAATTCAAAAGTAGCTTTATCATCCAAAGGCAAATCATCCAACACAATCGTCACGCCATGATTTTGCTTAATTAAGCGAACAGCCTCCTTTAATATAGATAGGGTTTTAAGCCCCAAAAAGTCCATCTTAATTACACCCGCATTCTCAATCACCGAACCGTCGTATTGCGTAATCAACAAGGCAACGTCCTTAGAAGCCGCTACAGGCAAAATATCTGTTAAATCTGAAGGTGCAATGATAATACCTGCCGCATGAATCCCCGTTCCTCGAACAGAACCCTCCAATACCAAAGCATTTTCAATGACTGTGGCAGGTAATCCGCCTGATTCTTTGATTTGACGCAATTGCTTCACCTGCTCAATCTCCTCTGGATTCAAACCTTCCTTATCAGCTAAACTTTTATCCCCATTCAAAGGCGCATTAAAAATACGCTCCAAAGTGATTTTCGGTTTTTCTGGCACTAATTTGGCTAATGCATTTGATTCCGATAATGGTAAATCCAATACACGTGCAACGTCTTTAATGGACATTTTAGCAGCCATCGTGCCATACGTCGCAATATGAGCCACCTGATTCTTGCCGTATTTGTCTACGACGTAATCAATGACTTTTTGTCGGCCTTCATCATCAAAGTCCGTATCAATATCGGGCAATGACTTCCGATCTGGATTTAAAAAACGCTCAAAAAGGAGATTGTATTTAATGGGATCAATATTGGTAATTCCTAAACAATAGGCTACCACAGAACCTGCGGCAGATCCCCGACCAGGCCCGACGTAGACACCAAGATCGCGACCCGCTTGAATAAAATCGGCTACAATCAAAAAGTAACCCGCAAATCCCATGGTCCGGATTGTATATAATTCAAAGCGAAGACGTTCCTCAACCACCTGATCGATATCCACATAGCGCTTTTTCGCACCTTCCATGGTCAAATGCTCCAAATAATCATCCTGCGATTGGAAATTCGTAGGTATCTGGAAATTTGGCAACATGACATCCTTGGTTAATTTCAAGGTTTCTACTTTGCCAACAATCTCATTGGTATTATCAATGGCCTCAGGAACATGTGACCACAATTTGGTCATTTCTTCCGTTGTCTTAAAATAGAACTGGTCATTGTAAAAAGCAAAACGCTTGCCTTTCATCTCGGATCCATCATCGATATCCTTGTAAGTAGGAGTGGCCTGCTTTTCGCCTGTGTTGATACACAACAGGATATCGTGGGCATTTGCATCTTTCTGATCCAAATAATGACTGTCATTGGAGGCAATCACTTTCACATTATACTTCTTTGCAAACTTTAACAACACCTCGTTAACCGTCTGTTGCTCAGGGATATGATGATTTTGAACCTCGATGTAATAATCCTCGCCAAAGAGATCCAACCACCATTTAAATTCCTTTTCAGCCTCTTCTTCGCCAGATCGAAGAATTGCTTGTGGGACAGATGCACCCAAGCAACAAGTGGTAGCAATCAGGCCTTTATGGTATTTTAAAACAAGCTCTTTATCAATTCGAGGGTATTTAGAATACATCCCCTCCATAAAACCCAATGAACAAAGCTTGACTAAGTTCTGATACCCTTCTGGATTCTTGGCAAGAAATAATTGGTGGTAACGCTTATCCTTTTGCTCCTTCGTAAAGCTCTGCTTGTGTCGGTCGGCTACTAAATAAAATTCACAGCCCACAATCGGTTTAACACCTTGTTTTCCTGCTTCAGCAACAAATTGAAATACACCAAACATATTACCGTGATCGGTAATCGCTACCGCCGGCATATTATCTGCTTTGGCCTTTTTAAACATCGAAGATATCTTCGATGCGCCATCCAATAATGAAAACTGCGAGTGATTGTGTAAATGCGAGAATTGCATGTATTAAATGGTATTAAAAAGGTTCTTTATCAAAAAATGTTGCATTCAAAAAATCAAGGAAAGGTTTAATTACCTTGGAATCCTCCATGAGTTGGGAAATAAAATCAGGTGATTGTATTTCATTGTCGGTATAATGCTTCCAATAAAACAATTGCTTTCTACGTAAATAAGGTGCATCCTCCGAAGTAGGATCAAATCCCTTGGGAACTTTTTGAAGCATTTCCCCCTCAGCAGTTCCAAATGTAGAAACGAATTGGGGAGACTCGACAATTTTTCGAAGGGCCGCGCCATTATAATCAACTTCCTGACGGTATTTAGCCATTTGTTCAGGCGTAGGGCTATACATTCCGCCTCCTAAAAAAGACTTACCTCCGGGTTCAATATGAAGGTAATAATCCATAAATCCTGAACGTCGCCCACCTTCTGAAAAACTCGCAGAAAACCAGGTCTTGTAAGGTTCTTTATTTTTAGAAAATCGAACATCCCGATAAATTCGATAGGAGCAATGCTTCCTTTCAACCCCAACCATGTTTTCAAATTCACTGTACGATAAGATGAGCGAATCGATTAGTTTATCAAAATTCCCTTTTTCAACGTCATATAAAGCTTTATTTGCAGCAAACCATTCGCGTGAATTGTTCGCTTTTAAATCAGACAAAAAGCTTAAAAGACCAGGGGATATGGACATGAGAAACCGCTAAAATTTAGGTAAACGAAATTAGCGAAAAATTAGCAGAAAGCACAGGGGAGAAGTTCACATTTTGGTGACAAAAAATATATTGGGAGAATTGAATGAATTTCCTGATTTTTGTAAAATTTTTATCTCGTATATGCGCATTTTAACTGGTATTCAATCATCTGGAAAACCCCATTTAGGCAATATTTTAGGAGCAATCATGCCTGCTATAGAACTTTCCAAACAAGCGGGAAATGAATCTTTTTTATTTATTGCCGATTTACATACATTAACAAGCCTACGTGATGGGGAACAAATTCGCACAAACACCTTATCCATTGCAGCCGCTTGGCTAGCATTTGGTTTTGATACAGATAAAAATTATTTCTATCGTCAATCGAAATTAGCCAGCTACCATACCGAAATCATGTGGTATTTGAACTGTGTAACACCTTATCCGATGTTGGCAAACGCCCACAGCTTCAAGGATAAATCCACACAAATGGCAAATGTCAACGCCGGTCTATTCACATATCCTGTTTTACAAGCGGCTGACATTGTATTGTATGATGCAGAGTTGATTCCGGTGGGTAAAGACCAGCGCCAGCACATCGAAATGACGCGCGATATTGCAGGATCATTTAATCGGATGGCCGAAAACGATATTTTTGTTATCCCGGAAGCATACATCAATGAATCCGTGATGACGATTCCGGGCATTGATGGGAATAAAATGAGTAAATCGCTCAATAATTACATTGATATCTTTTTACCTGAAAAGGATTTATTAAAGCAAATCAAAAAAATCGAATCGGATTCAACGCCGTTGGAAGATCCGAAAGATCCAGATAATGATATTACGTTCAAATTATACCAACTCATTGCGACGCCTGAACAAACGGCAGAAATGCGTCAAAATTATTTAGCAGGAGGATATGGTTATGGACATGCCAAACAAGCATTGCACAGTTTGATGCTCGAATATTTCAAAGAGGCGCGTGAAAAATTTGATTATTACATGAATAATCCCGCTTTGATTGAAGAAAAATTAGAAATAGGAGAACGTAAAGTGGAACCCATTGCAGCCGCAACACTTTCACGTGTTCGTGAGGTATTTAAATTTTAAATCATGTTTCCAGCTTGGGATGAAAGCTTATTTAAATTGATCAATGAATGGCACAGCGATTCACGTGATACATTTATGATTTTTCTGTCCGACAAATATGTCTGGATTCCTCTGTATGCGGTTTTGATTTGGAAAATATACAAAAACAATCAAAAAGCGATCAAAGCTGCATTACTCTATATTGTCTTTTCGATACTTTGGGCGGACCAAATTTCATCTAGCGTATTAAAACCTTGGATTAAACGCCTCAGGCCTAGCCATGTTGAAGCTTTTCAATCCTGGATTCACACACCGAATGGGGCAGGGGGACTTTACGGTTTTTGTTCTTCACATGCGGCCAATGCCTTTGCCGTGGCGATGTGTTTTTATTTATTAACTCAGAACAAACGGATCAGTATTCCATTATTTATTTGGGCCGCACTTGTATCATTCAGCCGCATCTATTTAGGCGTTCATTATCCCATCGATGTACTTACAGGGGCTATTGTAGGATTATCAGGGGCTTTTTTCTTGAAAAAACTTGTTTACGACAAATTAACTAGAAACTCATAAGTATTGATTCCATCCGCCCAATCATCCAACGCAGGCATCTGCGCCTGACCGAACGGAATTGCCTTTTGGCTCACTACACATTGAATCTTTTCTGCATGTTGATTAAGCCAAGATTCCAAAGCTTCCAGTGAATCATAACGATGAACATGCAAAATACCCACAGGTGAAACGAGTTCTTCACTTTCTGTAACAATTATATTTCCTAAATCAAAGTGAGGTATTTGATTCAACAGCATCAATGTCTTGTGATATTGATAGTTATTCGAATACTTGGTATGATCCAACACCCAACCTACCTGCGTTAATACATCAAATAAAGGAATTAAATCGAAGGATTCTGGCACGGCGATTGTAGACACATTCCGACAACCCAAACCATAATAAGTAAAGATATCAGTAGCAAGACCTTCATAATCAGATTTCGTTTCTTTTCCTGTCAAAACAGCAACGGAGCTACGATTCTTACGTATGATATGGGGAATCTTAGCAAAGTAATTAGAAAAATAGGAAGAAGAGAAGTCGGAACCCGTCGCAATCACAGCATCCACAGAAGGTAATCGATCTACAACTTCTATAACAATACTTGCGTCAATGGAACGAATTGCATCTATATACAACATCATCAGTGCCTTATCTTGAGAACTAAGTTTAAGCACTGGTTGGTGACCTGCCGCAATAAGCATTAATAAATCATGCATTCCAACAGCAGGCAGATTCCCTGAAAGAATTAAGCCAACGCGTTTAGGTGTTTGAGAAGAAGCAAGCTGCTTTTCAAAGAAAATTTCCCAACTAGAAACCTCAAAAAACTGTTGATTGATTGCATCCAAGGCATGACGAATTAAATAATCCGAAAACCATGCATTCTCATTTTTAGCCTTTTCTATAAATAGTTCAATTTTTTCTTTGTTGGATGAATCCTCAAAAAAAGCTTGCAAACCTAGAATCAAGGATATAAAACGATTATTCAACATATTAAAGGGCTTAATTATTATAAAATAGCATTACAAAGTTCTTAAAATTTTAGAATACTCTGCATAAATTATATACTATTCAAAACTTCTTGTGTAAATTGCACAAAATTTTTAATACTTGTTATGGCAATTATCATTACAGACGAATGTATTAACTGTGGGGCTTGCGAACCAGAATGCCCAAATACAGCTATTTATGAAGGTGGTGTAGAATGGACTTGGGCCGGAGGAACTGCATTAACTGAAGTAGAATTAGAGGATGGATCCAGCATGGATGCTAAAGCTCCTATTGAACCTATTTCAGAAGAGTTCTATTACATTGTTCCTGATAAGTGTACAGAATGTACAGGTTTCCATGAAGAACCACAATGTGCAGCGGTTTGTCCAGTAGATTGCTGTGTTCCAGATCCAGACCACGTAGAGGACAAAGAAACACTTGAAGCAAAAAAAGCTTGGTTGCACGCAGAAGCGTAATAACCATTAAATAATATTACGATAGAGAGCTCATCAAATGATGGGCTCTTTTTTTTGTCCTAAATACTCAACTCATCATTAATTTGAAAACATTGCACTTTTCCAATTCGACAATTTTGCTCGTTTAATTTTACATTCATTTTTAAAACATTTTTGCAAAATCATAAAAAACAGGTTTATTTTTTATCCATATTTTGAACAATTTTTGAATTATTTCAAAAAATAGGTTTAAAAATATACCAGAATACTTGCATCATAATATAATTTCCTCAATCTTTGAATTGTAATCAAGCATTTATAAACTTTTAAACAATTCCGCACATGAAGAAATCTATCCTAACAGCTATTTTCGCAGCTACAGCATTTTGTGGATTTTCCCAAGAAAAAGAATCCGAGGCACCCAAGTTTAGCTTTACCGGCTACATTGATTCGTACTATATGTTGAATTTCAACAGCCCTACAAATCGGAGCAATTTAGGAGCATCAGGATATGAGCGAGCATTTGATCAAAAATCAAATCAGTTCTCATTAGGACTTGTTCAAACGAAATTTGGCTACGCAACAAAGAATTCAGATGTTGTCGTTGATTTAACTTTCGGACCCAACGCAGATTTAGGACAATACGGAAACGTAATCGGGCCTTTAGGTGCTGGCAAAGCAACAACCGCACTAGCAATCAAACAAGCATATTTTAATTGGAAAGCATCCGACAAATTAACGTTGACAGCTGGACAATTTGGTACACACATTGGCTATGAAGTAATTGACGCCCCAGTTAACTACAACTACTCACTTTCTAATTTATTCAACAATGGTCCATTCTATCACATCGGTGCTAAAGCAAATTATGCATTCAGCGACAAATTTTCTGCCATGGTTGGATTGGTCAACAATGTGGATAATCTAAACGACAACAATGCGTCAAAAGGATTAATCTACCAAGTGTTTACTTCCCCAATCGCAGGTTGGAATGTTTATGTAAATGGAATTTCATCAAATGAATCAGCACCATTAGCATCTGGCAAAGATGATTCTGGTAGCTACAATTTGTTAGACTTAACAACTTCATACCAAGTTACACCTAAATACTTATTAGGTTTAAATGCAGCTTACGGATCACAAACCGGTGATTTTCAAGGTGGAGGTAGCGTTGGAGACAGCAAAACTTGGGGAGGAGTTGCCCTTTACTCTAACTATGCATTCACTGATAAATTTAGTGTAGGTGGACGTTATGAGGTTTTCGACAACACATCTGGCGCTCGTGCATTACGTGCAGCAGATGGATCAGGAACAGATGTTAGCTCTTTAACACTAACTGCAACTTTTACAGCTGCTGATGGACATTTGTTAATCAAACCAGAATTGCGCTCTGATGCTTACAAGACAGCACAATTTGTTGATGGCGACGGAAAGGCTCAAAAATCTCAAACTACATTAGGATTACACTTCATCTATAAATATTAATTTTTTCCATTATTCACCCTTTAATCAGTACGAACATGACTTCACAAAAACCAACATGGATCCCGCTACTCGTACTCGTAGCAATTGCAGTACTTGCATTATTTACTACTTCTGTTCCAGGTGCGATGCCAACAGAAGGTTTAGACACAGGTGATACAGCCTGGATGATTGTAGCCTCAGGCTTAGTATTATTAATGACACCAGGATTAGCTTATTTCTACGGTGGTATGGTGAATCACAAAAACGTGATTTCAACGATGTTACAATCATTTATTGCTATGGGTGTAATTTCTGTAATTTGGATTGTATTCGGATTCTCTTTGGCATTCGGAGATTCGTTAGGCGGCTGGATTGGTGACCCTAGAACATTTTTTATGTTCAACGGGGTATTTGACCACAAACTATCATTGGGTTCATCTGACCAATTAAAGTTTACCATTCCATTTGCACTTTTTGCATTCTTTCAAATGAAATTTGCGGTAATTACACCAGCACTTATTTCAGGTGCACTAGCTGAACGTATCAACTTCCGTGCATTTGTATTGTTTATGGTATTATTCTGTGTGGTTGTTTATGCACCATTAGCTCACTGGACATGGCACCCAGACGGATTCCTTTTCAACTTAGGCGTATTGGATTTCGCAGGAGGAACAGTTGTACACATGTCGGCAGGATGGGCAGCCTTAGCAGGAGCGCTTTACTTACGTCGTCGTAAGTCGCACATCGAGTCTAACATTTTGCCTCCAGCAAACATTCCCTATGTATTATTAGGAACAGGTTTATTATGGTTCGGATGGTTTGGTTTTAACGCGGGTTCTGCCGTGGGAGCAAACGGATTAGCCGTAACAGCTTTCGCAACAACGCACGTAGCAGCAGCTGCTGCTGGTTTATCATGGATCTTATTTGATGTAACTCGTGGCAAAAAAGTTTCTGCATTAGGATTCTGTATCGGAGCTGTAGTCGGTCTAGTAGCTATCACACCTGCTTCAGGATTTGTTACAGTGCCAGTTGCAATCTTTATCGGTGTAATTGCGGCGATTGTTTCTAACATAGCAGCACACTGGAGAGCTAGTTCAAATTTAGATGATACGTTAGATGTATTTCCTTGCCACGGTTTAGGCGGGATGGTAGGTATGTTGATGACAGGTATTTTCGCAACGACAGCAGTAAACTCGGCAGTAGCAGAACAAGGTTTATTCTACGGAGAAACTGCATTATTCTTTAAGCACTTATTAGCCTTAGCAATCGTTTCAGCATTTGCTTTCGGTTTATCTTACTTATTGTTAATCATCACGGATAAAATTATCCCATTGCGTGTTAACGAAGAAGAAGAAAGATTAGGATTGGACATCTCGCAACACGACGAATCGATTGCAGAATAGTTCACACAGCAGAGCCGCAAGTAATGGTTCTTGTGGTTTTGTTTCAATCGGAAAGCCGGCGACTTTTAGTTGCTGGCTTTTTTGTTTGATGGACGTTAGACATTGGACGTTGGACTTTAGAGACGCGATACTTCGCGTCTATGAGTTAAGAGTTAAGAGTTAAGAGTTAAGAATTAAGAGAAAGTAATAACTTTATTTAAGAGACGGGAATAATATTTATGCAAACAACTTCAAAGACATGATGATCCTAGCCTAATAAACATGATGCCTATGTTGCTAACACAAAAATTAGGAATATAGTTAAAAAAAGTTCTAGCAAAACTTACATAAACTTCGGACTAATTATTAGTAACTAGCGACTGACGACTAGCAACTGATGACTAGCGACTGACGACTGACGACTAGCGACTGACGACTAACATCACTTCCCCCTTCACTTCACCAGATTCAGTCAATGATTTATAACGGACAGGTTGAATCGTATTGATCAACAATGGATCATAAGGAACAGAAACACGCACATAATTCTCTGAGAAACCTTCCATTTGGCCACTTTCGGATGACTCCTCAAACAACACTAGTCCCGTATTTCCCAATTGACTTTCATAAAAGGCATGACGCTTTTTATCTGATAAAATATGAAGCATTTTAGAGCGTTCAGATTTTTGCATGCCGTCAACTTTCGGTTTAATGTCGACAGCATATGTATTTGCCCGTTCTGAATAAGGAAAAACGTGCAAATATGAAATTTCAAGTTCATTCAAAAATTGGTATGTCTCCAAAAACAACTCAGGCGTTTCACCTGGATGCCCAACAATAACATCTACGCCAATACAGGCATTTGGCATAACGGAACGAATCAAAGCAACCCGATCTTGGTATAATTCTCGTTGATATCTACGCTTCATCAATCGCAATACGGCATTTGAACCAGATTGCAGTGGAATATGAAAATGTGGAACAAAGCGTTTTGAAGTAGCCAAAAATGAAATCATTTCAGGCGTCAATAAATTGGGCTCTATACTCGAGATACGAAAACGCTCAATCGAAGATTTTTCCTCAATCGCCTGAACCAACTCGAAAAATGTTTCTACTCGCTTACCTTGTTGGATTCCAAAATCACCAATATTAACACCTGTTAATACAATTTCTTTCACTCCATTCGCTGCAATTTCCTCAATCAACCCTAATACTTTCTCTATTGAATCCGAACGAGATTGACCGCGAGCTAATGGAATGGTACAATAGGAGCAAGGGTAATCGCATCCGTCTTGCACTTTTAAGAATGTTCGCGTTCGATCATTCACACTATATGAAGCATGATAATCTAAATCATATCGAATTTCGGAAGCAATTAATTTGGGTAAATCTTGAACAGTACGGTCGAGATAGGGGAGGATTAATTCAGGCAACTGAAATTTTTCATTTGCCCCAAGCACTAAATCTACCCCGGGAATTGCCGCAATTTCTTCGGGCTTCAATTGCGCATAACAACCAATAATAACTACTGCTGCCGCCGGATTGATTTTTTTTGCCTCTCGAACTACTTTTTTACATTTCTTGTCGGCCTGTTCCGTTACACTACAAGTATTGATTACAAATAAATCAGGATTATCCTGAAATTCCGCGCGCACAAAACCCACAGGTTCTAAAGACCTAGCAATGGAGCTTGATTCCGCAAAATTCAATTTACAACCGAGTGTATAAAAGGCAACCTTTTTCATCTAACCAATTCAGGACACAAAATAAAACAAAAATGGCGGGAAAACCCGCCATTTTCAATCATAAAGTATATAAATGCAAGATTAATACATATTAAACTTTCGCAGTTTTTACCGTTTTAATGATACGAGCTGCTACTTTGTATGGATCGGCAGCTGAATTCGGACGACGATCTTCTAACCAACCTTTCCATCCTTTTTCTACTACCGCAATAGGAATACGGATTGATGCACCACGATCTGATACTCCATAAGAGAAATCATGAATCGAAGCAGTCTCATGCTTTCCAGTTAAACGCATGTGGTTGTCTGCTCCATACACCTCAATGTGCTCTTTAACAAATGGAGCAAATGAATTACAAATAGCATCGTAAGTCTCTTTTTTACCCGCTGTACGCAAAGCTGTATTCGAGAAGTTTGCATGCATTCCTGAACCATTCCAATCCAACTCTCCTAAAGGCTTACAGTGCCAGTTGATTGCAACACCGTATTTCTCACCTAAACGCTCCAATAAATAACGACCCAACCAGATTTCATCACCTGCTTGTTTTGCTCCTTTAGCAAACATTTGGAATTCCCACTGACCTGCAGCTACTTCTGCATTAATACCTTCAATATTCAAACCTGCGTCAATACACAAGTCCATATGCTCTTCAATAATTTCACGACCATAAGCATTTTTTGCACCTACTGAACAGTAGTAAGGTCCTTGAGGCTCAGGATACCCATTTGCAGGGAAACCCAATGGCTTATTTGTTTCTGGATCCCAAAGGAAATATTCTTGCTCAAAACCGAACCAGAAATCATTATCATCATCTTCAATTGTTGCGCGACCGTTTGTAACGTGTGGCGTACCATCTGCGTTCAAAACTTCGCACATTACTAAATAACCATCACGGCGTGCTGGATCTGGACAAACGTAAACGGGCTTCAACAAACAATCAGAAGAACCACCTTCAGCTTGCAATGTAGATGAACCATCGAAAGACCACATATCTAAGTCTTCTAATTTTCCACTGAAATTGTTCTCGATTTTTGTCTTAGAACGTAAACTCTGTGTTGGCTTATTGCCATCCAACCAAATGTACTCCAATTTTGATTTAGCCATGATTTTATACTTAAAATGATAATAAAAATACTTTTATGCGAAAACTTGATACAAATTTAAACGAGATTTAATGAAAAACAACAGAAAATTTCACAAAAACACAATAATTCAAACGACTATTTGCAAAATCTGCAAAAAATCAAATTTATACCACACCAAATACAATTTGCAAACAGCTCAAATTAGCTATGGAAAAGTCAGACATTTTGGTTAGTTTTAAACTTCAATACATCAAGATTAATTATGGCTATAACTCGATTTAAAGCACTTGAATTAGCTCAAATGCGCGCAGGAACTCCTGTTAAACTACCTACCGAAAAAGTTAGTGATTACTATGGAAGTATGACCTTCAGTGATGAAGTCATGCGTTCGTTATTATCCCCAGAGGCATACTTAAAGATTAATACTGCGATCCAAACGGGTTCAAAAATAGATCGAGACGCGGCAGATGAAGTAGCAGCTGCTATGAAATCATGGGCTATCTCAAAAGGTGCAACGCACTATACGCACTGGTTTCAACCCTTAACCGGAACAACTGCAGAAAAACATGATTCGTTTTTTGACATTGATTTAAGCAATGGAAAAGCTGTTGAGAAATTTAAAGGATCAGCATTAGTCCAACAAGAACCTGATGCATCATCATTCCCAAATGGTGGTATTCGCTCCACTTTCGAGGCACGTGGATATACCGGTTGGGACCCATCTTCTCCAGCATTTATTATGGAGAATGCTGCTGGTACAGCTACACTTTGTATTCCATCGGTATTTGTTTCATATACAGGAGAAGCACTTGATTACAAAACACCTTTATTGAAATCCATTGAATTAATTGACAAAGCTGCTACAGCTGTGGTCAAAGAATTCTTTAATCGTGACGTAAGTAAAGTTATCCCTACATTGGGAGCAGAGCAAGAATATTTCTTAGTTGACGAAGCATTATTCAACGCCCGCCCAGATTTAGTGATGTCGGGAAGAACAGTATTTGGTCATGCACCAGCTAAAGGCCAACAATTAGAAGATCATTATTTTGGGTCTATTCCAAATCGAGCGAATGCTTTCATGGTAGATTTTGAAATTGAAGCCTTGAAATTGGGTATGCCTGTTCGTACGCGACACAATGAGGTAGCACCTGCTCAATTTGAGGTGGCGCCAACATTTGAAGAGGCCAACTTAGCATGTGATCACAACGCGCTTTTGATGGACTTAATGAATAAGGTAGCATCGAAACATAAGCTTAAAGTATTATTCCACGAAAAACCTTTCGCTGGCATCAATGGATCAGGTAAGCACAATAACTGGGCTTTAGCGACGGATACAGGAGTTAATCTATTAGGACCCTCATCGAAACCGAAAGAAAATTTACGTTTCTTAACGTTCTTTGTAAATACATTAAAAGCTGTCCATGATCGTGCTGATTTATTACGTGCATCGATTGCATCCGCAGGAAATGAACACCGTTTAGGTGCTAATGAAGCTCCACCAGCGATTGTTTCAGCATTCTTAGGATCGACGATGAGCCAGGTGTTGGACGATTTAGAAAATATGAGTGATATCGATGATATCACATTAGAAAAAGGAGATAACGTATACCTTAAACTAGGTATCAATAAAATACCTTCTTTAATTTTAGATAACACAGACCGCAATAGAACGTCTCCATTTGCTTTTACGGGAAATAAATTCGAATTCCGTGCCGTAGGATCATCTGCGAATTCAGCTGCTCCGATGACCGTTTTGAATACGATTGTGGCAGATCAATTAATCAAATTCCGTAAGGAAGTTGAGGTAATCCTTGAAAAAGGAGTGAAGAAGGAATTAGCGATTATGGAGGTTCTGAAGCAATATGTGAAGGAATCGAAGAAAATACGCTTTGAGGGTAATGGATATTCAGATGAATGGGTCGTTGAGGCTGAAAAAAGAGGTTTGTCTAATTTAAAAACAACTCCAGAAGCTTTGGCAGTATATGCTCGACCAGAATCAATCGAATTATTTACAAAACACGGAATCTATTCAAAAGAAGAGATGCACGCGCGTCACGAAATTGAATTAGAAAACTATGTGAAGAAAATTCAAATCGAATCACGTGTCATTGGAGATATGGCGATCAATCACATTGTTTCTACATCATTGAAATACCAAACACAATTGGTTGAAAACGTAAAAGGTCAAAAAGAAATCGGTATTGATCCGCATTATTTTGCCCCAACGGTGGAAATGATTAAGAAAATCTCGGAATACACGTCAAGCATCGTTCGTTTACAAAGCGAAATGACTGAAGCACGTAAGGAAGCTAATAATGTAGAAGAATTAGAAGAAAGAGCGACACTTTATGGCACAAAGGTTAAGGGCTATTTCGAAGAGATTCGCTACGCTGTAGATAAACTTGAATTAATCGTAGACGACGATGAATGGCCTCTACCAAAATACCGCGAATTACTTTTAATCAAATAATCCTACATGACAACGAACGCAAACCCTGGCTTTTCAAAGGAGGAAATCCAACAACTAAAAGACCAGTGCAAACAGGCTAACAAGCCATTTATCGTTATTGAGGATGACGATTTACCAACAGGAAATGAGAAAGAAATGGTCCACATACAGTTTGTGGGCCAATTCAATAAGCAAGAAGTAATTTACGATGCGATCCTTTGCACTTTGCAACTACATTACGCTAGTGCGATTTATGAAGCTGCAGAACAAGAAGCAATTCACCATTTTCCATTGTATGTCCCTATTGAAAATAGAGATGAAACTTACGTTGAAAATGAATCGTTGGACGAAGAAGTTGAAGTAATGATTCTTGAAATCATCGACGAGCTTGAAGAAAATGACGAAATCAAAGTAAATGAATACATTGAAATCGATGAGGATTTCGAATATGGTATCGGTCTAGAAGTAGCACTTTATGTACCTTCTTTGGAAGATGATGTTATCGAAAAATTCATTTCCGATTTCAATGGCGGAACGCTTTCATTGGATCCATCTCGTTTTTCATTTCGTTCTGAAGATCCTGAGTAATACATGAGTAAATATGTTTTTTTTGCGCCAAACCCGACTAGCATAGGTTTCTTAAATGAAGAAGAATCCTTTCATGCTTGTCGGGTTTTGCGTTTAAGAAATGGTGATGCTATTCGTATTTTAGATGGAGTAGGAGGACTCTATGAAGCAGTTATTGATTCAATCGATTCAAAAAAAACAAGCTTTGTAAAACTCCAAATAATCGAAAAACAAGATAAACCAGCCTATCAGATTCATTTGTATGTGGCTCCAACCAAGCAAATGGAACGCATGGAATGGATGGTTGAGAAATGCTGTGAATTTGGCATACATTCAATCGGTTTTTTCGTTTCCAAAAACTCTGAGCGAAAAGAAATGAAATTGAATCGCTTAGAGAAAATTGCCATCGCTGCATTAAAACAATCGAAAAACCTGTTTTTACCTAAAATTCAGGCTTTAGCACCTTTAAAACAAGTCATGGATTCGATTCAAATAGGCTCTAAAGACCAAGCATTGTTTGCTCATATTAGTGATCCTCCTTTTCCTACTTTAGGCAAACAAATCGAGTTAAATAAGTCCTATCATTTATTTATCGGCCCTGAGGGAGATTTTTCGGGCGAAGAAACAAACATGTTCTTTGGCAAGAATTATATCCCATTTAGTCTAGGAAAGGCTATCCTCCGTACAGAAACGGCTTGTATTGCTACGACACACGCCATTCACCTAGCTCACGAGTAAATAGGAAAGTGACTAAAATCAGAAAAGTATTCGATTGAATTGTGCAATGTGGAGATTTTCATGTGTAAATTTGTGGCTTGAAACTTTAATTAAAATTTATGCAATTAGTACTTCCCGCATTTGTTATTCACTGGTACGTATCTTTATTTAGTCAGACATTCTTTTTACATCGATATTCAGCTCACAAAATGTTTTTGATGAGTAAGTTTTGGGAGAAATTCTTCTATTTCTTAACCTATTTATCTCAAGGTTCATCGTTCTTAAGTCCACGTGCTTATGCGATTTTACACCGCATGCACCATGCATTTTCAGATACTCCGAAAGATCCGCATTCACCTATGTTTTCAAGCAATGTTTTCACGATGATGTGGAAAACAAAGGACATTTATAATGCAGTTTTAAATCGTAAGCAAAAAGTAGAAGAGCGCTTTGAGCATGAATACCCCGTTTCTAAAACCATTGAACGCATCGGTGATTCTTGGATTTCGCGCATTGGTTGGGGTGTCGCTTATGCTTCATTATACATTGTTGCATTTATCTATTTTGATATGCATTGGGCATTTTTCTTTTTATTACCTGTTCATTTCTTAATGGGACCTGTACATGGAGCGATTGTCAATTGGTCAGGCCACAAATACGGTTATCAAAATTATGACAACCACGATCACTCAAGAAATTCATTAGTATTTGATGTGGTAATGATGGGTGAGTTGTTCCAAAACAACCACCATAAATTACCTAATCGCGTAAATTTTGCGACTAAATGGTTCGAATTTGACCCTACGTATCCACTAATCAAATTATTGACTT